>Ga0326728_10000742_pt1 | contig 123649 bp, 109 predicted proteins | sample MB3enrmetagenome_FD_207602 | JGI IMG/M metagenome (GOLD analysis project Ga0326728, IMG submission 207602) | Lab enriched peat soil microbial communities from McLean, Ithaca, NY, United States - MB31MN | ecosystem: Environmental > Terrestrial > Soil > Wetlands > Peat | place: USA: New York... | reverse complement strand
TCGCCATCCGGCTCCGTGACCATACTCTGGAGGGTATTGAAGGTCCAAACCTGAATGGCGTGATAATAGGCAGCACAGGTGCAATCGCCGAGGGTGTTGTTCAGCATCATCCCAAGGTTTGCCGGCATTCCTTGGGTATAGTCCACCGCCGGTAGAACCGGCTGCGGCGCCACGCCGGCGCTCGCCATGAGGGCATGCAACATGGGAATGCGTTTATCATGCGACCGCGCCAGGCGGCCCAGTTTAAAAACTTTGCTCGTTCTGCTCATGGATCGTTCCTCCTTGTGAATTTCCTCTATGGCCTCGATTTGCCCGTCAGGGTTTCCGCTCTCGCGGGAGACGCCCGAGTTTAAAGCCTGTTTTTTCATGCTGTGTCGCCGCGCCAGGCGCGGTGGCTGCACGCAGAATTGCCCAGGTTGTGATCACACTTCCGGCCGTGGTCAGACCGCCATACTTGGCATAGATTTGTGCCGCTTGCTGCTCGGCCTGTTTTAGGTTGTTTGCCGGATTAGGTATCTGCGGGTCAGAGGCATTGCGCACGGCGTACCAGGAGAGGCCGGCAATACCATGGAGCGCACTGGCCACCATCGCATCGCCCATCTCGCACACCTGACCCAGACCTTGAAGTCCGTAGTGGTCCGTAGAGTCATCAAAAGCGAAGCAGTCGGTGGTTACGATCGTGTCTGCCGGAGCGCACCAGATCTTGGGGGTGGGTCGCGCATTAGGAATCCGGGAGGCATTAAGCTGAAGCAGAGCAGGTGTAGCCGCACTTACACCGCCCGGTGGTAGCGCCGAGGCCGTGAAAGACGCGTCATGCCAGAGCTCGTTCTTGAACTGAGTCGTGCAATCGAAACGCACATTTCCGCCGACGATTACATCGCCCAGCAAGACATCCGCACCGATTCCTCCGCTGGTGCCTGTCGTAATAAAGACCTTCGGCTTTACCGCAGTTGCAATCTCCGCCATCAGCTTCTTTACCGGGATGGCAGGACCGTCGTATGCGAGGTGCAGCCCGCTTTTAAACAGCAGCACCTTGGCGCTGCCGATCTGGCAGGGGAAATAGAGGCCCAGGCTATGATAGTAGCGCTGCATCTCCGTTGACGAATCATTGAATGGAGCATTGTCCCCCGTCACCAGGGGCACATAAGCATTCACTCCGTGACGGTATTCATACCAGGTGCTAATCGGATGAGATGGAGTCATCAAAGCCGCAAGCGCACTGGCCTCGGCCGAAGTCCAGGTAACCACTACGGCGTCGTATCCTTCAAAGCGCGTCAGATCGTCGGTTTCCGCCGGTACTGGCGTCAGAGAGATAGGCCGGGGAGCGCCACCTTCAGGCCATGCAGGAACGCTGGGAAGCAGTGCCGACGGACTGAGAAACGCCGCCTCCAGACCGGCGTCGCGAAAGCGTTGCTGAGGCTGCGATGGATCGTAGTTGAGCCGTACATCCGAAAGACTGAGCGACGACATTGGTTATCCTCCTTAAAGGGCCTGGGGCTGGTCTCAGGGACTCTCAACGGCACCGAATGAAGTCAACAGGAACTGGTGCGTGGCGTCGTGCTCTACGAAATCTTCCGCAGAACGAAATCAGAATAGACCCTTGGAGCCGCTTGTGAAGAATATTGCCTGGTTTGTTCCGGAAACGGAACATTGTGCGCCAGGCCGTTAGGCCATGCCGGTCAGGGAAATGGGGAAAATGGGGAAAAATGGGGGACATCCATGGCGGCCCGATCAGTGCCGTTAAACCAAAGTGCCGGGAAGCCGCCCGCTACCATCCCTCTGCATCCAGCAGCTTTATCAAATTGCGGCGGGCCTTGTACTCTGCGCGGACGGAGTGAACGAGGCCGGCAAATTCGGCCTCTTTCCCGATTCGCGCCTTGAGCGGATGAATCTTGCGGAGAATCCCGACCGCCTCGTTGTAGGCCCGCGGCTGTGCCGGCTGCAGGGCGCGCTTAAGTTGTGCGGCATAGACTTCCAGGGCATCCTCGGGATGTTCTTTCTCTCTTGCCTCGGCCAGCCTGAACCAAAGGCCAACGTTACATCCGCCGCTTTTCGCCTCCGCCCACGCCGCCTCAGCGTCGCCTTCCCACAAAAATATTTCCACCAGCTCCGAGTGATCTCCCGCGGGCGGTCCCCAACCGGCCACCGGCCGCCGTTTCCGCCGGCCGGCGATTTCCTCGCGCAACAACGTGAGGGCCTTCTCCCGCCATCCGGCCCACTGCTTCGCCCGGCTGGCGCTCCGGTGCAGGTTCACGTAGGCCTCGAGGCCGGGCCGTTCGCGGAAATCCGTCCAGGCAATCGCGATGGCTTCGCCGTGCCGTTCCCGCCGGTGGTATTCCCCGATGAGAAACTCGCGCAAGCGGCGGTCGGTGCGTTCAGGAAACGCCCGCAGGCCGCGCTCCGCCCACTCCAGCGCCGCTTCACCATGGCCGGCATCTTTGTACGTCTGCGCAATTTCCAGAAAGCTGAAGGCGCAGGAGAGGTCGCGCGACTGCACCGCAACCAAAGCCTCGATATCGCCGGAGAGTCTTGCCAGGGTTTCCATGACGTGCGTGATACGCCAGCGCTCCCCGTACTGTTCCGGGTCCTGTTTTCCCGGGGCCAGCGGAGGCACCTTGGCCCACCTGGCTTCGGCAAGCTTGCGGTACATTGCCAGCCCCGCCGCTCCCAGCACGCTCGCATAAGTTTCTGCCGCGCCGAGAAAGATCTCCCAGTCGCTTTTGAGTTCCCATGCGAACAGGAACTTCGCCAGCGCCTCAGGATCGGGCTTTTCCACCTGACACGCCTCCAGGTGCACTTCCTGCCATCGTTCGAGGATTGGCGCCATCTCGCCGTCCGAGTCATCCAGCTCGTTCATCGCCGACTCCAGCCGCTGCAACGCGCGTTCGCTGAGCTCGCGCACTTCTTTGGCATGTCCGCGCTGCAGCAGATTCTCGACGGAGCCGATGACGTTCGCTATGCCGCGCGCGTATCCCGGCATCGCGGCATATTCCACGAAGCCGCGATGGCGAATGGCCTTATCGATGGCCGCGCGCAAGACCGGCAGATCAGGCTGCTTGCCATCCTTTTCGGCGGTGAGGAGGACCAGCCGGCCGCGGAATTCCGAGTCGAGCTCACCGTGCTCCAAGACAAGGTCGACCAGCGCAGTTTTCGCTTGCTTCAGCAGGTACGAGCGGATGTCCTCGTCCGTCACCTCGCCCTCGGCCGCCCGGAAGACGCCGCCGTTCTGCTTGCGGCGGCCGATCCATGCCAATCCCGCGGCGACACAGTGCTTGCAGAATTCGTACCTTTGCCCGACCGGGCAGGTGCAGGCGAAAGCCAGCTTTTCGCCTTCGGCCGAGAGCCTCACCCGGTAATCGTGCGTGCCTTGCACCCGCGCGGTTACCACGCCGTTCGCTTCCCTGAGTTCGTCCACGAGCCCGTCCGCAAAATAATCCTCACCGCGCTCAAAGGCGCGCTCGCCCGCGAATTCTTCCAGGAAATCCTCCGTCAGCAACTTTGTGAGCATACCGGTAATCATGGCCGCCCTGGTTCGGTAAGCGCAAGGGCCAAGTTTCGTCTTCCCGCCCGGGCGGCACAGGGCACAAAAGCCCACGTCAGGTCGGGGATCGGGTGCTCCCCCGTCTTTAGCGTGAAGCCGATCACGATTCCGGGGTGAGGCCGATGAGGAATCGGGATAGAGAAATGAGAGCGGCCTGAAGGGCGCGATTTTCTTGACCCGTTTGAGCTTGCCGCAAGCCGGCCGGACAATAATCCCGCGGTTCAGGAGCCTGTCGGAGTGAAACCTTTTTGGGCGAGGAATCGATGACATGCGGAGGAGCGCCAGATCGTAAGCTGTTGATTCCACGTTCGACGAAATCTATCTCCGACAGGCTCTCAGGCTGACCCCAATATCCCCCTCCTCTGGTTCAGACACCGTAGCGAGCAGAGAAGTTCCGGCTGGATTGGCTTGTAGGCGATTGGAAAACCTAAAACAGAATGTTTGGAAAAAGAGGGCATGAGCGGTGAACCTCGGTTCGGGGCGGTGAGACGGAATCATGGTACGGCGGTTTTGGCGGCAATCGAGGCGTTTGGGCGCGTCGGGCGAAGAAGCGTCGACCGGCCCTTCGGGGCGGTCGTTGCGATGCTTCGCACCCCGGCTTCCGGCCGCAGGGCGGCCTGCAGGCGGGGCTATTTTCGACGGCTCCCTGCGGGAGCGGAGATTCTTACGCCCGCGACGCGGGCTGGTTGCTGACACGATGCGGTTTCCCCAGGCTTGCGCCATGGGGCTACCGTATTCCGCCCGCGACGCGGGCTGGAAGGGCAGCAATCAGGCAGCGATCAGCGATCAGCTATTAGCCGTCAGCCAGAATGCAATTCCTTCGAACGTCTCCCTACTCGCCCACACCGTTCAGGGCGACACTCTGCGAGCCGGCATCGTCCGTGATGAGGATGGTTGCGCTGCGTGCTCCCTCCGCTTGGGGAAGGAACTGCACGCGCAGGTTGCAACCGGCTCCGGGGCCGCGCCGTAAACCCAGACAAACTTGGTTAGTGGGCAGAGGGGCGCGGCTGCATGCCGCGCCCCTTGTTCCGGGTTACTTGCCCGTGCCGGTCAGGTTCACAACATACTGTCCGGCAGTGCTGTTATCGGTGACCGTCACCATAGCGCTCCTGGCGCCCGCCGCCGTGGGCTTGAAATTCACCCGCAGGTTGCACAAGGCTCCCGGCGCCAGCGTCTGGCCCGTCGTGCACGTGCCCGCCTGGTTGCTCAGCAGGAAGTCGCCCGGATCACTGCCCCCAAGAGCCGCGCCCGACACGATTACCGGCGAGGACCCCGCGTTCTTCAGCGTTATGTACTGGGCTACGGTCTCCGACCCTACCGGCGTCGCGGCATAAGTGAGCGCGAGCGACGCAGGGGTCACCGTCAACGGCGCCGGCCCTTGGCCCGTTCCGCTCAGCAGAACCTGCTGCGGGGAACCCGCCGCATTGTCCGCTATGAACAGCGTGGCCGTGCGCGTCCCGGACCCCTTCGGAGAGAAAACAATCCGCAGGTTGCACTTCGCGTTGTACACCAGGGTAGCGCCCGTGGTGCAGGTGCCCGCCTGGTTGCTCACCAGGAAGTCCCCAGGATCGGCCCCGCCCAGCGTGACTCCCGATACTACCAGCGACGCCGTGCCCGTGCTGTCAATCTGCACGTACCGCGCCCCGGAAGAGGTGCCCAGCGCCTGCGGAGTGGGGAAGGTCACGGAGGTCGTGCTCAACGTCAACGCCGCTGTCTCCCCTTGTCCCGTCCCGCTTAAAGACACCGTGTAAGCGCCGCCCACAGTGCCCGGGCTGCTGATGACCACCTGTCCCGAGGCGGGACCGGGCGCGGCAGGAGCAAATACGACGCGAATCACACAGCTCCGTTCCCAACTCAGAGTCATGCTCGTGATGCACGTTCCGGACTGATTGCTAATGACAAACGGCCCGGTAACCGTGGCGGGGCCAACCGCAACCGGGGCCGCGGCCGTATTTCTCAAGACGATGTACTGCGCCACCGAAGACGTGCCTACCAGTTGCGGGTTGAAGTTCAACTGCAAAGTTGCCGGAGTAGCGGTGAGCGACGGAACCACGACGGTGATCGTCACTTGGGCGCTGGCGGAGGAGTAGTCGACGGAGTCGGTCGGAGTGAAGACAACCGACAGAGTTTGCACGCCCGGGCTGAGCAGGGCGCCGGCGGGCGGCGTGTAAACAAATGTGCCCGGCACCGAAGCCGTGGCATTCAACTGGGCGCTGCCCAGGAGGAATCCGTAAGGAATCGGGGCCGGGGCCGGCCACGTGATGGCCGGCGTGATTTGCGCGGGCGGGAGAACGGTAAGCGTGGTGCTCGCGTTCAGAGAGCCGTACTGCGCCGCGATCGTGGTTTGTCCGCTAGCCACGGCGGTTACAATGCCGGTTACGGGGTCGATGACGGCCACGCTGGGGTTGCCGCTGCTCCAGGTGACGGCGCTCGCCAGCGGAGGCGCCATCACCGGCGTATCCGAGTAGAGCGACGGGTAATCCGCGCCCAACAGGCTGACGTTTCCCCAGCATTCCATTAAGCCGTCTGCCAGCACGGCACAGGAGCGCTCATCGTTGGCAACCACCGCATCCAGACCAACCCCGCTTACGAGAACCGGGGTATCGGAGTTGGTGAAGCTTCCATTACCCAGCTCACCGTAGTGGTTGTCGCCCCAGCATTCGGCAGTGCCGTTCACCAGCAGAACGCAGTCCTGATCGAGTCCCGCGGCCATCGCTTTTACTTCCGGCGGGCTGTTGACCAGGGTTAAGGGATCTCCCCAGCACTGCAGAGTCCCATTGGACAGCACGGCGCAGGCGGAACTCAAGCTGGCCGCAATGGCCCTTGCCCCCGTCACCCCCTGCACCGCTACCGGCGTGGTGGCAGCGTTCGTAGTGCCGTCGCCCAGTTGGCCGTCCCCGTTCACGCCCCAGCACTTGACCGTGCCGTCGGCCAGCAGGGCGCAACTGAAGTAGTCGCCCACGGACACCGCCTTGGCGGAAGTCAAACCCGTCACGGTGACCGGCGTGGGGGAGCCATAAGGCGCGGTAGTGGTGGTGGTCCCGTTGCCCAGCTCGCCGTCGTAGTTGAAGCCCCAGCACTGCACCGTGCCGTCGTCCATTACGGCGCAAGCATCGTGATAGCCAACGGAAATAGACTTTGCGCTGCTTACCCCGGCCACCGCCGCCGGGGGTACATAGACTTCGAAGGGGCTATTCGGAGGCACGAATCCGTTGCCGATCTCGCCGTAAGCATCCTCTCCCCAACATTCCATCGTGCCGCCGGCAAGCAGCACACAGGTGAACTGATAGTTGGCGTCCAGGGAGGCCACTCCGCTTATGCCGGGGACGGTAGTCAAGGTTGATGTGGAACCGTTGCTCTCCCACAACCCGATGCACTGCACGGCGCCATCGGAGACCAGAACGCAATTGTAGGAGTCCGAACCAAGAACCAACTGGGTGACGCCGGCTGCGGGCAGCGCGGCGCCGGCCGTTACCACCAACGGCGCGGTGGAATCGCTGGTGGAATCGCTGGTGGAATCGTTGCCCAATTCTCCGTCTTCGTTATCGCCCCAGCAATTGACGCTACCGTCGGAGAGCAGGGCGCAGGCATGCCCGTTGCCCACGGCCAACTTGATTACCCCGTCCAGGCTGCTGACGGCAACCGGAATGGCGGAGGCGACCTTCGATCCATTGCCCAGCTCACCGTAGGAGTTCTGGCCCCAGCACTGCGCCGTGCCGTTGGAAAGCCGGGCGCAGGTTTCCTCGGCGCGGGCAGTAATGGCCGTCACTCCGCCGGCATTACTGAGTAGGGGCTGGTTGGTGGCGGCATTGCCGCCGTTGCCCAGTTCACCATCGTTATTCAGCCCCCAGCAGGCTACCTTGCCGTTGGCCAGCAGAGCACAAGTATGTTCGTAGCCCGCCGCCAGGGCGATCGCCCCGGTCAGTCCCGTCACCGTCACCGGCGTACTGGAATTGGCATTGGTTCCATTGCCGAGTTGGCCGCCGGCATTCTCTCCCCAACATTCGACCCCACCCGCATCCAGCAGGGCACAGGTGTGAGCGTGGCCAGCGGCAATGGCGATGGCGCCCGTCAGGCCGGCAACCGCCACGGGGGAACTGGAGCTCTGCGTGTTTCCGCTCCCAAGCTGGCCCTGATCGTTGCGGCCCCAGCATTGCACGGCGCCGTCGATCAACAGGGCACAGGTATGGTAGTCACCGGCGGCCAGGGCCGTGGCCGTGCTCAAGGCGCTCACCTCCACCGGCGTGTTCGTGCCATAAGGAGGAAGAGAAGTAAGGGTGAGGCCGTTGCCGAGTTCGCCGTCATAGTTGAATCCCCAGCAACGCGCCGTGCCGTCAACCAGCAGGGCGCAGGTGTGAGAAGTGCCCGCGGCCAGAGCCGTGACACCGGTCAAACCATTGACGGCAACCGGCACGGCGGACTCGGCCAAACCGCCGGCGCCCACTTGCCCCGCGGAGTTGCTGCCCCAACACTGCACCGTACTGTCGGCCAACAGAGCGCAAGTATGCTTGTCCCCGGCGGTGATGGCAGTGGCCTGTCCCAGTGGAAAGGTCAGGCCACCGCCGCTCGTAGCCTCAAACTGCTGGGTCTGCCCCGCGGTAAGAACGGGATTCGAGGGAGCAACGATGATGGATGAGGGCGTCTGCGCCAATGCCGTTCCCGCCATCACGAGCATGGTTGCGGCAATGCACAGCAAGATAGAAACGACCAGCTTAACTCCCGAGCTAACAGGCAGGCAGGCGATTACGTAACGACCGTGCACCTTGCGCATGGCAAACCCCTTCCCTTCCTCCAACAAATGCGTAGTAAATTTTCCAGGCGCCGGCTGAAGAGGGAACGGCATGCCAACGCTACATCATGCGGAGGCACTCGGGCAGAAGAACCCCACTCCTTCAGCTTCAAAAACCTGGGTACAGAAGAACGAAGCAATTATGGACAAGGATAAGCGAGTTAGCAAACAGATAATTCAGGAAAAACAAGGACGATTCAACAAAGTTGTGCTACTAGCATCTGCCCGAAGAGGTCCTGGAACGCCAAGGACGCACGCCATCCACGGCACCCACGGCGAGCCGGGGCAGGCGCAAAGGACGCCAAGGGCGCGGCATCCGTCCGGGGGAAACAAGGTTGTCAATTAATTTTGCAGGAAGCCGGCAGATTGCTCTGGGACATATCCAGCACTTCGCGCACTCTTTTGGTGAGCGCTGCCGCCGTGTAGGGTTTCTGCAGAAACGCCGTGCCGGGCTCCAGCAGCCCGCCGGGCACAAGAAAGTTGTCGGCACAACCCGACACATAGAGGACTTTCATCCCCGGCTTTTGCTGCAGGAGCTGTTTGGCCAGGGATGGTCCCATGATTTTCGGCAACGAGACGTCAGTCAGCAGTAAGGCGATGTCTCCCTCATGCCGCTCGGCAAGGCGAACAGCCTGCTCTCCGTCTGCCGCCTCCAACACGGTGTAGCCGCTGCTCTCCAGAAATATGCGGGCCAAGCTCCGTAGAGGGGCGGCGTCCTCAACCAGCAAGATGGTCTCTGAGCCGGACGCGATTTCCCCCGGTTTCATTCCCAGTTCAATCCCCTCCGCCTCTTCGGGCGCCGCCGGCAGGTACATGGAAAACGTCGTTCCGCAGCCGGGCTTGCTGGACACCGACAGGTGGCCGCCGCTCTGATTCACGATGCCGTACACGGTGGCCAAGCCCAGCCCCGTCCCCCCCTCGGGTCCTTTGGTCGTGAAGAAAGGCTCGAACACGTGAGACAAAGTCTGCTGGTCCATCCCGTTTCCGTTGTCCGTAACAGTAAGGCGAACATAAGATCCGGGCTTCATGGAAAAATGTTGCGCAGCCTGCGGCTCGTCGATCTCCACGTTGGCCGTTTCCAGGGTAAGGATGCCGCCTTCGGGCATGGCGTCACGGGCATTGAGGCAGAGATTGAGGATGACCTGCTCCATCTGGCTGGGGTCCGCCTTGACCGGGCGCAAGTGGAGCTCCAGCACGCTCTTGATCTCGATGTGCTCACCGATGAGCCGCCGCAGCATCTTGTCGATGCCTTCGAAAACCAGGTTGAGGTTGAGCACCTTGGGCTGCAGGATCTGCTTGCGGCTGAAGGCCAGCAATTGGCGGGTGAGGGCAGCGGCGCGTTGGCCAGCGGCGAGAATTTCCTCCAGACGCTGCCGGACCAGGCCTCCGACTTCGGGGTTGGCAAGCAGAAGCTCGCTGTAACCGTTGACTATGTTCAGAATATTGTTGAAATCGTGGGCAATGCCTCCGGCCAGATGTCCGATGCTTTCCATCTTCTGGGCCTGCAGCAACTGCTCCTGCAGCCGCTTGCGCTCGGTGTAGTCGTCATAGACCCCGACGGCGCCGATAATCCGGCCGCCGGCATCCTTGAGGCTGGAGGCCGAGAAGCTGACGTCGAGCACGCCGCCGTCTTTTCTGACCCGCTTCAGTTCCTTGCCCAAAAGAATCTTGCCCTGCCACAGCTGCTCTCTCAGTTCTAAAACCTCATGCCAGCGGTCGGGAGGCACCATGGGAGGTTGCCGGCCGATGGTCTCCTCCGCCGTCCAACCGAACATCCGCTCCGCCGCCTTGTTCCACGCGCGGACGATGACTCCTTCGGCGAGCACCATAATTGCCACCGGCGAAGCCGCAAAAACCGCCTGCAACATCGATTCGCTGTGGCGCAGCTCCTCTTCCGCCTCTTTGGAGGCAGTGATGTCGGTGGTTACCAGGATCATCCGGCGAAGTTCCCCCGCCCGGTCGGGCAGCACTTTGCCCAGCCACCGTATCCAGCGCGTGGCGCCGTCCGGCCGGAGCACACGGCATTCCACTTCGGCTTCCTCGTGGCGTTCCAGAATTCGCGCCGATGCCTCGCGGACCCGCTCCAGATCGCCGGGGTGAACGTGCTCCCAGCAGTAGGCATAAAGATCGCCGGCAAAACCTCGGGGAAGGCCCCAGATTTCTGCGACCTCCGGCGTGCAGAAACTGGAGCCGTCTTGCAGGTCTCTCTCAAATACGCCAATGCTTCCCACCTGGAGGGCCAGCGTGAGCCGTTGCTCGCTTTCCCGCAGATTGTGATAAGCAAGCAGAGTATCCAGGGCATCGCTCACGCGCTGGGCGATCGCTTCGAGAAGCCGTTCTTCTTCCAGCTTCCACACCCGGGGGTACGAGCATTGTTGAATTCCCAACTGCCAAGGCGGACCCGTCTTCGGATGCAGCGCCACGACCATGGCGGACTGGATCTGAAAGCGTTCCCGCAGTTCAGGGGGCGGCAGATAACCGGTTTCCGGACAGAACTTTACCGGCCCGCTGGCGCGCAGCACTATCCGATGGGCCTCGGCAATGTCCTCGGTCCCCGGTAACGGTTGGCCCAGCGCCAGCACTCCCGGGAACTCCGGCCGGGTACGTTGCCTGACCAAAGACCACATTTTCGCTTCGGGATCGGTGGCCCGCAGCAAGAACGCCCGGTCGCACGCAAAAATCTCCCACACCGTGTCCAGCAAATCGTCCATCATCCGCTCGGGATCGGTTGTGCCCTGTATGGTTCGATTGATCCGATCCATGCTTTCCAGGAAATGCAGATGGGCGAGGTGGTCCTGTTCTGCCTGCTTTAGCTTGGCGCGGGCCCGTAGCGACACAACGCCGAACGCCAAGTCGCCAGCCAATTCCTCCAGCAAGGCAACCTCGTCCGGAGTGAAAGCGTTGACCTTCTCGGAATAGATACAGAGAGCGCCGAATACATTCCCGTTATCATCCTTCAGAGGAAGGGAAACGGCGGAACGGTCGCCGCGCCGTGCCAGGGCGTCGAGCCAAGGAGCAAACCGGGGATCGGCGGCAAGATCGGGAAAACAGGTTACCTGCCCGGTTCGGATAGCCGTTCCCGTCGGTCCTTGACCGAGCTCCGAATCGGCCCAAGTCACCTTGATATTCTCGAAGAACTCGTTGTCGCCCCCGGCCCAGGCCACGGGGCGCACGGTCTTGGCGTCATCATGCTCGGCGACCCCCACCCAGGCCGTGTGGTAGCCGGCTTCGTCACACACGATGCGGCAAATCTCGTTGAGCAGATCCTGCTCGTTGCCGGCCCGCAACAGAACTTGGCTACAGTTGCTGATGGCATGGAGCTTACGGTTCAAACGGAGCTGTTCCTCTTCCGCCCGCCGGCGCCACTTCAACTGCAGCAGCAAGCCGGCAATCAGGAAAACCTCCAGGAGGCAAAAAGCAAGGGCTGCGATAACGTAACGATGATGGAGCGGCCAGACGCCCAATTGAAGGACGAAGACCTTGGATTGTTCGGAATCGAGGGAGAACAGCGGCAGGGAAAAAGAAAGGAGTAAGCCCGCACCTATCAGGCGCCCCGGCCATCTCGACTTTGGCGGAGCGGTCCTCTCACCGCCGCAGTTGCCAAGGCTAACCGCAACCGCCAACCGGCCCCCCTCCGATCCTGTCAGTCGGCATGGCTGATTCATACCCACCCTAAAAAGGCACGAAATTCAGCGTGTTAGCAGGCCCATCTATCACAACCAATTTACACCGGATCGTTGGCAAGTTCTACAACTACTATCCTCACACAGCCTTCAATCCTCGGCGGCGCCGGTGTCCCATGGCAGCTCGCCGGACCCTCCAACGGCCGGCGTTGCCAGGGACCGCGCGCGATCCTCATGGCCGCTCCGGCCAGGGGTGCCGGGGATAGCGGCGCATCAGCTCGCGGCGCACTTGCGGATAAAGCCGCTCCCAGAAGCCCGCGAGGTCCGTGGTGGTCTGCACCGGCCGCTGATTCGGCGCCAGCAGATGGACGGCCACCGGCATGCGTTCGCGTCCAATCCGCGGCGTGTCGCGCATGCCGAAGAAGTCCTGCAGGCGGGAAGCGATCCAGGGCGGCTTGCCGCGCTCGTAGTGAACTTTGGTCTGGCGCCCATTCGGCAAGCGCAGCCGCGCCGGAGCAATCTCCTCCAGCCGCCGCTCGCCGATTTTCCTTTCGAGCGCCGGGAGCAGCTCCGCCGCGGCGCGTTTCAGCTCAGCAAAGCTGCGCCGCCCCAGGCACAACTCCCGCAGCGCCAGCGGCACGTCCGGCGGTTCGAACCCGGCGATTTCGGCGCGCGCCAGAAATTGGTTCAGCGCGTCCATGTCGGCGAAGCGCTCGAGGCCGGCTTCCAACGCTTTCTCCGCGAGCAGCGCCGCCACGGCCGCGGCCTCCGGCGCGGCGCCACGCGATTCCTGAATCACCAGCTCGTCGTAGAGCAGCGCGCTGACCGCTTCCACCCGCTCGGCGACGCGGTTCCAGACCACGCTGGAGCGCTCGCGCACCCGCTCGGGAAACATCTCCAGCAGCCACTCCGGCTCGATGCGGGCGGTCATGCGGATGAGCGGCAGCGGCTTGTCCTTCCGGTCCTCGGCGTCGGCCGCGACCATGAATTCGTAGCGCGGGGGCTCGCCCGCCACTTCCGCCGACGCGCCCGTGGACAGCAGCACCTGCCGGCCGGCGCGCCGCCGCGCAATGCGGTCCGGGAAGCCGGCGAGCACGGACATGAGCAGCGCGTCATCGTTATCGTCGTGGCGCGTCTGCCGCGCAGGCCGCGCAATTTTGCGAAGCTGCTCGATATGCTGCCGCGTGAGATAGTCCCGATCCAACTCCATGGCGGCCAGCAGATCGTTCTTTTCCAAGGGCACGCCCGCGCCGAGCAGCGCCGCGGCCACGCAGCCGTCCTCACCCACGCCGCGCTCCATGGCCGCGACGAGAATGCGCGAGAGCCGCGGGGGCAGCGGATACCGCGCCAGCTTCCGCGCCATCTCTCCGGTTGCGCCCAGGCGGTCGAGCAGTGATTCGGCCGCTTGCACCGCCGCCGCGGGCGGCGCATCCAGCCAGTCCAGCCCGCCGGCGCCGCCGGCCGGCATCGCCCGGAGGGTAAGGCAGAGCTGGGAGAGATCGCTGCGCACGATTTCCGGCGGGGTTTGCTCCGGGCGGCGCAGGTAATCCTCCTGCGAATAAAGGCGCAGCACGTGGCCGGGGCCGGTGCGCCCCGCCCGCCCGGCTCTCTGTTTTGCCGAAGCCTGGCTCACCCGGCCGACGTGCAGTGCAGGCAACCCGCTCCACGGAGAGAAGGTGGCAAAGCGCGCCAGCCCGCTGTCGATGACCGCGGTTACACCTTCGACGGTCACGGAGCTTTCCGCGACGTTGGTGGAGAGGATCAGTTTTCGTTGCGGCGCGGGCGACAGAGCGCGGTCCTGCTCCTCCGGCGGCAGACTGCCGTGCAGCGGCAGCGCGAGCAGATCCGCGCGCTCTGCGGTTGCTTCGCAGGCGCGCAGGGCGCGGCGAATTTCGGCCGCTCCCGGCAGAAATACCAGGATGTCTCCGGAAGGTTGCAGACCGAGCATCCGCTCGACGGCGTTGCTGACCTGGATTTCCAGCGGCTCGGGTGCATACGGCAGATGCTCAATCGCCAGCTCGAAGCGCGTTCCCTCCGAGCGCACGACCGGACAACCGCCAAGATATTGCGCTACCGGGGCGGCTTCGAGCGTCGCCGACATCACTACGATGCGCAGTTCGGGCCGTGCCCGTTGCAGGCGTTTCACCAAGGCCAGCGCCAGGTCGCTTTCCAGGTGGCGCTCGTGAAATTCGTCGAGCACGACCGCGGCCACGCCCTGCAAGCCGGGATCGGAGAGCAGACGCCGGGTCAGTATGCCTTCCGTGACAAACCGCAGCCGGGTGCGCGGACCTGCGGCTTCTTCAAAACGGACCTGGTAGCCGGCGGTTTCACCGGGTTTCTCGCCGAGTTCTCCGGCCACCCGGCGCGCCGCCAGCTTGGCCGCAATGCGGCGCGGCTCGAGCACGATGACTTCCCCACGCATCGTTTCCAGCAGCGCGGGCGGAACGCGCGTCGTCTTCCCCGCGCCCGGCGGAGCCTCAATAACCAAGTTCGGCTGCCGGCGGAGCAAAGCAAGAATTTCAGGGAGGAGTGCGTCCACCGGGAGATGGGAATTGCGGCTCACCACTGCCCATCGAAACACGGCGTTTCAGGCGCAGTCAATGGCTGCTGCGCGCCATGCCGTTGCCCGGATAGTTTAAGCTGGTGCTGATGAGCCGCCGCGGTTGTCTGCCTGGCACTGAGAGCGGGATGGTGCGAACCCTGTTGGTGGTTTCCGTCCTCGTCCTCGTTTTCGCCGCAGCCGGCGCCAAGGCGCAAGGCGGTCCGCCCTATTACACTAATGATCCGGGTACCCCGGGCAACCACAATTGGGAGATCAACATGGCCTACATGCCCTTCTTCTATAGCGGGCAATCGGTCTCCCATGTGCCCGACCTGGACCTGAACTTCGGCGTGGGCAGCCGCATCCAGCTTACCTATGAAAATGCCTGGCTGCGCGTGCAGAATCCGGCTTCCGCGGCGAAGTTTGGCTTGGGGCAATCGAATCCCGGCGTCAAGTGGCGCTTCTACGATGCGGGAAAGGACGGCCTCGCGGTCTCGGTGTTTCCTCAGGCCTTCCTCAACAATCCCGGCGACGCGGTGCGCCGCGGCATCACGCCCGCCAGCGAATCGTTCCTCCTGCCCATGGAATTCGCCAGGAAGCTCGGACCTATGGATGTGGACTACGAGCTCGGCTATCAGTTTGTCCGGAAAGGGCCGAACGGCTGGATCATGGGCCTGGTCACCGGCCATGAATTCACTTCCAGGCTGGAGATGGACATGGAGTTATATTCCCAAGGCGCCTTCCATCCTTTCGACGCGCAGCCCACGCTGGGCCTGGGAGCGCGCTACCGGATCCATTCTCCCGTGATCCTGTTGCTCATGGCCGGACGCAGCCTTGAAACCGCCAGCGCCAAGCAGTCTGAGTTCGTTGGCTATTTCGGAGTGCAGTTTCTGCTGCCGCCCCGATCGTACAATTCGAACTAATCTCCCGCCACCGCCAGCGGAATCCGGGCATACTTGAAGGTGTTACCCGTATCGTCGATCACGTTGACCTGGCACATATAGCGCCCGGGCCGCACTTCCTTGGCGGGCACTTCGATTTGAAAGACCGCCGCTTTGCGTTTGGCGTCAGTCAGTTCTTTAACCGTGGCCAGCGGCGCTTCATAGACTTTCTTATTGCCGCGGAAGAGCTCGACACTGGACATGACCTTGATGGCCGGCTTGGCGGCCGGCTCATATACCTCGTAATAAATGTAAAGCGGCTGGCCGGCGGCGAATACGCGCGCCACATTCGGCGTCAACGGCAATGGATTGGGCGGCCGGGGAGTGACCCCGGGCTGCTGGGAGAGCACCACCGAACTCATCTTGGGCGATTCTTTTTTCAGGTCCGGCACCCTGACCTCGCGAATGAAAGAGCCCAGCTTTCCCGTCCGGTTCTCGCGCACCACAAATTTGCACACGTAAACTCCGGGCGGCAACAAAAAGCCGGCTTCGTACTGAACATTGCCGTGCTTGGCTTGTTGCGCGGCCTGGGCGGCGACGGGCACGGTCTCCTGCACCGTCTGTACCGGCTTACCCGTCTTCTGGTCGCTGACTATGCCCAGCACGTCCAGGCTGGCTTTGTCTTTGTCCGCGGCGGAGGTAAAAGGAATGGCCGAGCCGGGAACCACCACGGATGCGGCGACGAAATAGCGGTCATCGCTCACCCGGAAGAAGGCTGTGCCCAGGTGCACCGGAAGATCGGTGTCCGGCAAGTTCGAGGCCATCTCTTCCTGCATTTGCGTTTTGCGGCCAGCGCTATCCAGATGGCTCCAGTCGCGCGGGGCATAATAGCCGGGCCGGTAGTCCAATTTGACTCCCGGACGGTTGACCCGTACCGCTATACGCCGGTAAGCGCCGTCCTGTGCCCGGTTCCTGCTGTGGTAACCGAGCACGTAGTACACCGAATTTTCGTTCTGCACGGCAGCAAATGCCCCGGCAAAATCGTTGCTGTCGAGAAACGCTTTTCCGCCGGTGTCATGAGAAAGCGTGAAGAGGGTTTCTTCCGACGCCAGTTTTTTATCCACCGTGGCGGTCACCGCCGCGCCCGAAAAAGCCGACGTGCCTTTCTGGCTGGCTTTGGTGGCGTCGCCGCCGGGAATCAAGGTCTGCAAGCCGCGGATATCCACGGCATACAACGCCACGTTCGAGCGGACCGCGGCATTGATTGCCCGGTTCAGCTCGGCCTGGTTGTCGATGCCGTTCTTCTGGAGTCCGCCGCTGAAGTAGAGCACTTCTTTCCGCTGCGGCACACCGGCCAGCGCCTGGGCCAGGGAGCGGACCGCGCGCAGCTCCATATCCGTGCTGAAGATGTTGAAGTCCACATTGTCCGGGACATAGTCGGCGGTGGGATCCATGATATTGTCCGGATTCGAGGCGGCATCGGCAGCGCCGGAAGTGGTATCTACGCCGCCCTGTCCCTGGCTTTGCGCCGCGCTCAGCTTCTTGAGGGCCGCCTTCAGGGCCGCGCGGTCGGTGGTGAAATCCTGCGCCACGCGGTACGCCGCCGCGTAGCTGGCCACCGCCACCATATCGGCCGGCGCCATCTGCTTATCCACGAACTCCTGGGCAAGTTCGACCGCCCGCTGGGCATCGACGGGTTCCATGGAGACAAAGTCGAAAAACAGAACCAGCAAACGCCGGTCGTGCAACGAGGGGAAATCCGGCTTGGCTGCCGTCAGGACTTTTGCCGATAGCGGCTGCGCCTCCGCGTGCTGCGCCGGCGCGGCGGCAAACGCATCACTGTTCTCCAGGTCGAACGATACGAGGCTTTGCGGCTTGCCATCCTCGAGTACGGTAAAGTCTCCGGCTTTCATGTCGCGGACGGAACCGCCCTGCTTGTCGCGGACGATCACGTTGACGAGCACCAGATCGCTTTCGGCCTTGAAAGTGTAGAGCGGCTCGCCGGCGGCCGCGGCTTCCGGGACTTGTTGCGTCCATGCCGCGCCCGGCCCCAGCAAGAGGCTTATAACCAGAGCACCGGCCACCAGGCGCAACCCACGCATGCCGGATATGAAGTCGTTTTCCATGTGCATGATCCTATGCTTGCTTTCCGGGGCCTAGAACTTGAATCCCGTGTACAACTGAATGTTCCGCATGGACCCTACGCCCGTCACCTGTCCGAACAGCGTGTCTCCCACCGTCGTATCGATATTGGTGAAGTGCGGCGTATTGAAGACGTTGTTGGCCGTCACGCGAAAGTCGAGTTGCTTGCGTTCCGAAAGGTGCAGGTTCTTGGCCAGGGTCATATTGAAGTTGACCTGGCCCGGGCCGATGATGGTATTGCGTCCGCAGTTGCCGAAGGTGCCCGGAGCGGGCACCGAAAATGCCGCAGTATTAAACCACTCGCCCAAGCTGGGATTCGCCAGTTGGACAGGCTGGCCGTTATAGTTCGCGCGCAGCGATCCGCTGGCGCCCTGATAGACGGTCGTGTAATTGGGCAGCACGTTGGCGGTGAAGGGAGTGCCGGACTGTATCTTGAAGCTGCCGCTCCAGCTTAAGTCGCCGAAAACCTGAGATAGCGCGCCTTTCCGGTCGAGCCACCGCTTATTCATTCCCCAGGGAAGCTCGTAGGTGTAATTGCCGGTGAAGCTATGGCGGACGTCGAAGCTGGAAAGGCCGCGCTCCGCCGCCAGATCGTGATCGTTTTGCGCCACCATCACCTGCGAGCCGCCAATCGAGGAGGCGTCATCCATCGACTTGCCAAAGGTATAAGTTGCGTCCGTGGTGAGCCCTTTGGTCATGCGGTGGCTGCCCCGGACGAATGCCTGATGAAGAATCGACCGGCCTTCGGAAGACTCCCATAGAAAAGGTTGAACGTTGGGGATAAGCCAGGTGCCGTCGGGATTGCGGTCCGGCACCCGCATCATGTCGAGATGGGTTCCCTTGGCGCCGTTATAGCCGGCATACAGGACAGTGCCGCGGAACAGTTCGTATTGCCAGTTCAGCAGCCACGTCTGGGCATAGCCGATGCGGTAATTCGGATCGACGCCGTAGGCGTTCGTAATCATGTTGGTCTGGGCGGGAAAGGGATTTTGCAAAGTGATATTGCCAAAAGTGGACGAGCCTGGTTTCGTGGCATAAGCTCCGGTAGAGGCCAGGAACGGAGGTTCGTACGCCAGGCGAACCGCGATTCTCGAGTACTGGTCCGGGTCATAGTGGATGCGGTAACCGGCGCGCAGCACAGCTTTGTGAGTCACTTTCCACGCTACGCCGACGGCGGGAGCCAGCTTCAGGTAGTCCGGCCGCACCAGCCCGTTGGGCAAGGATCCGGAGTACGGACCGGTCTCACCCGGTTGCACGGGAACGACGGCGGTAAAGCCGCTGTTGGCGTCAAGATTCACCAGCCGCCCGCTTTCCTCGCTGTATGGGCTCACATATTCGTAACGCAGTCCCAGATCGAAACTCAGTGTCTTCAATGCCTTCCAGTTGTCAGTGAGATAAAGCGACCAGCTATGATTCACGAAGTCATAAGGGCCTGATCCGTATTGCTTCGAAGCTACCTGAGGGTAACCCAGCAGAAAGTCGGCGAAACTATCGCCCGTGCCGGGTATCTGGTTGCCCGAAGCATCGTACTGGGAGGTGGCAAACCCGTCGAAAGTAAAACTGCCGTTAGGAACGGGATCATAGACTAATTTCATGGTCCGGCGCTGGAACTCGCCGCCAAACTTGAACGAGTGGCGGCCCCAGCGGCGCCAGACATCATCGGAGAATCCCGTGCTCAGGCTGCGCCGGCTGCCCGGAGCGATGTCCTGGATGTTGTGATAGTTGTTGGCAAAGATTACGGAGGGCAGGCCCCAGTCGGCGGGATTCTCCGAAATGCCCGTGATTCCCGCGTTTCCCGATACGTCCTCAACGCCGCTGAAGACGTTCTTTCGTTTTCCAAAACTTCCGTTCACCAAAGCTCCCAGGACATTGCCCCACTTGTCCTTGGTCATGGTGAACTTGGGGTTCAGGTTGACCGCCGTCCAATCATACTTGGCTCCCAAATCAGGAAACGAGCCGAAGAAGCTGCCATGAACGCCCAAATAGCTGGCATTCAGGCTCAAGCTCTTGCCCCACTTAGCGCCGGACTTGGAATGCGTCTTGGTCTCCTCCCCGAAACCGTGGGTCAGGCTGAAACCTATGTTCTCAACGGTAGTGCTCTTGGCGCCGGTGAAAAGGTAATTCAGGGCGCCGGGTTGATTGGGCAAAGGAACATAGTTCAGCAAAGCCTCAGCCACGGGGCTGATCCGGTTCTGCGGGATGACATTGCCGGGAAACGGTTGGCCGGTGAGCGGATCATAGATAGGATTGCCGCCGGAAAAATCGCCGCTACGCTCCGGTTCAGTCGGCACGTACAGAGGTGTTTCGGTGAGGTTGCGGCCGGCGCGGCCAAACACGTCGAGGGTGAACGTTGTCCGCATCTCCGGATCGTCGTAAATATGGGGAATGGAAAGCGGACCACCCAAAAAACCGCTGATTTGATTGGTCAAGTAGCCCGGCGGCGGGGGAGCGTTTCCCGTGAGGTTATAAGGCCCGGCATCCAGGGCGGAACTTCCCGGCATGGTGTAGGCGAGGGAGCCGTGAATGCGATTTACGCCGGCTTGCTGCGTAAATGCTTCCGCCGCCTTGCCCATGGCGCCGGCAATCGCAATCGTTCCGGATCCTGCGTCGGCCCCGGCCTCGGCCGAGGAGGCTTGCGTAGGCTGGGCCTTAGCCGCAGAGCCCGGCCCCGCCGCATCGAAAACCGAAACGCTATCCTGCCTCGCCTCGGCCGCCGCCGCGGCTGCCCGCGCCTTGTCCGCCGCCGTGGGGACCCGTGACGCCAAAATCAGCTCCAGCGCCAGCGGTCCGGGCGCATGGCCGGCGGGGAAGGTGGTCTTGTGGGTGAGCACGAAGCCGGGCATGCTCGCGGTCACACGCCAGTCGCCCGCGCTGCTGCCGGTATAGGGAAGCGAAAACCGTCCTTCGGCATCGGTCCAGGTAACCGCCTGGTTCTTCGCACTATCGGTGACCTTGACGGTGACGCCGGGCATCAACTGCGTGCCGAACTTCACGGTGCCTTCGATAGTCTGCGTCACGGGAGGGGCGCTGGGGGCGGGCGTGGCTGCCGCTGGTGGCGCCGCATTACCCGGCGCGAGCTGCTGGCCCCATACCGTAATGGCAGAAACCAGCAGCAGGACAAAGCAGATGTGTTTGATCCTCATCATGCGCAAGCTTTCCTGAAACCTGTAAACCATAATGACGGACGCGGTCCCAAAAAGTTCCCAAATTATTTAATATCTGCGATTTTATTGACAGCATGGCTATAGTCCGCGAAGCAGTGCGGAGGCGCTAGTGGCAGCCATCATCTGCCGGCCGTGACAAATGTCATGCGGGGCCGCGGAAGTCAGACCGCAAGACCTGCATCAAGCAGATAGAGGAACCGAGCCGGCCCGCTTCAGCAGCATTTGCTGAATGGCCGTCTGGATGCGGTCGTAGGCGGGACGGCGGTATTGCCAGCGCTCCTCCGGGTCCGGCGCGTTGACCACCATCGTGGCATTGGCCTCGAAGACCAGAACTTCTCCCTGGGCATTCAAACCGAAATCAATTCCGCCGTAATCCAGGCCAAGCACCGGCTGAATCTGGCGGAGCGCGTTCATGGCCAGCGGTCCGAGGACGGCGGGCATGTTTTCGAGAAACGCCGCGTCTTCCGCGCGGTGCTCCGGATTCTCCGCCATCTCGGCGGTGAAATAGTGAATCTTCCAGTTGCCCGATATGGCGACGTGCAGCGGATAGAGCTCGCCGTCGATCATCATCACCCGGTATTTGCGGGATTTTCCATCGGCGCCGCGCGCATCCAGATACTGCATGACGATCAGCTCCGGGCCGGGAATCTCCGCCAGCGCGGCCGGCAGGGCGTCCACGTTGTCCACGCGCAGGAAATTCAGTCCGGTATGAAAGCCGGGCGCCCGCAGCAGAAGCGGAAAGGTGAAGCCGGAGCGGGCCAGGGTGGCGGCCGCATCGGCGGCGGCAAGCTGCTCCCGGGGCAGAATTACGGTAAGCGGCGTCACGACTCCCGGAATGCAGGCAAGCCGCGCGGCGTTCTCGGTCCTGCCGGTGGCCAGCACGGCGGCCGGCGGATTGATGACCGGCGCTTTGGTCAGACCCAGCACCGCCTGCGCGGCGGCCAGCGCGGCGGACGACACCTCGGTGTCGCCGATGGCGTTGATGACCAGTTGGTGGGCCGGCAGTGGCGTATTACGATCGTAAAACTCCGGAAGGACCACGTAAGTCTGGAAGATTTGCTCGTCCAGGAATTTTTGCAGCCGCACGTTGCCTCCGGTGGTTGAGACCAGCAGCAGCGCAAGCACCGGCGTTGCTTTGCCGCGGTAGGGGATCGGCATAACGGCACGCTTCTGGAAAGCCTCGTGCCGGTGCTGCTCCGCCTGCTCCGGCTCGCCCAGGTCGGCCAGGACATAAGACAGGCCTTCGTGGGCCTTCTCGTATTCCGGAGCGGCCTGCAAGGCGTGTTCGAAATGCCCGCGCGCTTCCTGTTTGAGTTGCAGAGCTTCCTGGAGAAGCTGCTTCACCGTCATCCGCTCGCTCTCCTCCAGCAGAAAGTGGCCCAGATTCACGCGGCTCATGGGATCGCCGGGATGCCGCAGCACCGCCTCCTGATAGGCAATGCGCGCCGCCTGACGCTGGCCGGTGAGCACCAGTTCGCTGCCCAGGTTGTTCAGCGCTCCCAGGTGGTGCGGCTCGCGTTCCAGCACCTTGATGTATTCCTGCCGGGCCTCCGCGCGGCGGCCCAGCTCCGATAAGCAAAAAGCGCGGCGGAAATACAGATCGGCGGAATTGGGATTGGCCAGCAGCCGCTTCTCGACTTCGCGTAACTCCGCTTCCCACGTTGCCCGCGGCAAAAGCCGCAGGGAGGCGGGCGGCGCAGCGGTGCGGTCCCCTGCGTGATGGTTCTTCAGCATGCCGTTCTTCCTAAAGCTACGGTCCGGCCGAGCAACTCGTCGATCTCGCCCAAGCCCGTGCGGTGATTGACGATGGCCGCGCGGATCGCCAGGCGGCCATCAATGACGGTGGTGGACGGGGCGACACTTCCCGACTCCTGCAGGCCGGCCACAATGCCGGCGTTCACGCGATCGGAGTCCTCCGCCCGGTAGCGAAAACAGACAATGTTCAGTTCGGCCGGCGCCAGCAGTTCCAGTTCCGGGGTACGCGCAATGCGGTGCTCCAGGTGGCGCGCCAGCGCGCACGTCCGCGCAATGGCGGACCCCAACGCCTCCGTGCCGTAAACTTTTAGGGTGAACCACGCCTTCAAGGCGCGGAAGCCGCGGGAAAGGTCGGGACCGTAATCGCACGGCCAGGGCGAACCGGCAGCCAGCCCGCGCGTTTCGCGTCTTAAGTAAGCCGACGAAGCGGCAAACGCGCTGCGCTGGCGGGCGTCATCGCGCACCAGGATAAAGCCGGCATCATAGGGAACCTGGCCCCATTTGTGAAAATCGAAGGCCAGCGAATCGGCTTGTTCAATGCCCTTAAGCCGCGGCGCCAAGGCGGGCGCCAGCATGGCCAGGGCCCCGTAGGCGCCGTCCACATGGAACCAGAGTTTTTCGCGGTGCGCGAGAGCGGCGAGGCCCGCCAGATCATCAATTGCGCCGGTGTCCACGGTGCCCGCCGTACCCACGAGCAGGAAGGGGGTGAAACCGGCGGCGCGGTCTTGCTGGATCGCCTGCGCGAGCGCCGTCAGGTCAATCGCGCGCCGGCTGCCGGTAGGAACCAGCCGCAGAGCATCGCTGCCAAGGCCACAAAGGTCCATGGCTTTGCCTACACAGCCATGAACGGCCTCCGAAGCGTAGGCCGTCAGCCGTTTCGGGGCGGCGGCCACGCCTCGCGTGCGCACCTCGCCACCCAGTTCAGCATCGCGCGCGACAACTATGGCGATGAAGTTGGCCATGGAGGCGCCGGTAACAAACAGTCCGGCGGCACTTTCGGGAAAGCCGAAGAGTGCCTGCATCCACCGCGCAATTTGGCGCTCGACCTCGATAGGAATCTGATCGCGCCCGCCCAGGTTGGCGTTCAATCCTGCGGCGAGCATTTCCGCCAGCATCCCCACGGGCGTGCCGCCGCCGTGAACCCAGCCCATGAAACCCGGATGAACATTTCCCACCGCGAAGGGCAATATGTAGTTCATGAATTCCTGATGGACTTCGCCAAGCGGCGACGGCTTGACCGGGAGCGGGCTGCGAAACCGCGCCCTGATTTCGCCGGGGGCCGGCTGCCATACCGGCCGCTGCCGTATGTTCTTCGTGTAATCGAGCATGTCGTCGAGCATCAGGTGCGCCTGGCGCCGGAAGCTTTCCCAATCCGATGGGTCAAGGGTCTGGCTGTCGGCTCCAAAGCACAGGCCGGCGTTCCCGGTCTCACTCCGGGGAACCTGAGGCATCCGCTCCTTGTTCATGCACATTTGCGTTGCTCTCCAAAATTCATGCAATTTGCCGACCGGTCCACTGCGGCATTCAGCGGGCGGTGAAAAACTGGCGGTTCGTCCGGCTCCACGCTGCGTCTGCGGCCACAGTTCTTGCGCCCGCCGCTAGATGATGTTTGTCCGGCGCCCACATTTTGTCACAACTTCCAGGCGAAGGAATCAGGATTGCTATTCCCACGCTTTCGGGCTCATGCGAGTACTCCAAGAGAGGCCCGCCGGGCCAAGGGAGCCATGAATAGGACCCCGCAGGCACAGCGCCCATTAGAAAACCGCAATGGTGAAAGTGTGCCTGCAACGCCATTCTTAAAAACTTTAATGGAAGAGCGCCACCTGCCTCACCCTGCCTGCCGGTGGTTTCCCGGCGGCCAAGGTGAAGATTGGGGCGGAAACGAACGTCATGAACTATAAGCTGGTCTGTCCGGTCTGTGGGCTGATCTTTGACGACGACGGCTTCCTGCTGACTTGCCCCCGGCAGCATGTTCCCGCACTGCTCACCACGCGCTACGCCTCCTGCACGCTGGAATGCGACCAGCAGGCGGCGGGTATCTACCGCTACCAGTGCTGGCTGCCGGACGCTAATCGCCGGGCGCAAACCGGCCGCTCTGTGATGTTCCAGAGCCGGCAGTTAAGCTCTTGGCTTCGCCTCCCGAATCTTTGGATTGCTTTCAGTGGCTACTGGCCAGACCGCGGCGCCACCCTGGAAACCGCCACTTTCAAGGAGCTGGAGGTTGGCGGTGTGCTGTCGCGAATTCCGGCGCAAAGCTTTCGCGCCCTGGTGGTCGCTTCCGCGGGAAATACCGCGGCCGCATTCGCCCGGAGCTGCTCGGAAAACGGATTTCCCTGCCTGCTGGTTGTTCCTTCCAGCGGAATGCCGAAACTGCGCTTTGCCGATCGCCTGAATCCCTCGGTGAAGATCATCTCTCTCACCGCAGGCGCCGGCTATTCGGACGCCATCGGTTTCGCCGAACGGATTGCGGGGGAAGAGGGATTTGCCGGCGAAGGGGGAGTGAAGAACGTCGGGCGGCGCGACGGCATGGCTACCGTGATGTACGGTGCGGTGGAAACCATCGGCCGGCTGCCGGACTTTTACTTTCAGGCCATTGGCAGCGGCGCGGGAGCTATCGCGGCGCATGAGGCGGCAAAAAGACTGGTGGAAGACACCCGCTTCGGCCACGCTCTTCCCCGCCTGATGCTGAGCCAGAACGCGCCGTTCACGCCGATCTACGATTCCTGGAAAGCCGGCCGGCGGGAGCTGATCGAAATGGACGCCGGCGTGGCCAGAACTTTGGCGCGCAAGATAACAGCCACGGTCCTTTCCAACCAGCGGCCGCCGTATTCCATCGCCGGGGGAATGTTCGATGTTCTGCGCGAAAGCCAGGGCGAGATGTTTGCCGTGTCCAACGAGGAAGCGCTGGGGGCGATGAAGCTTTTCGAGCATTGCGAGGGCATCGACATCGATCCCGCCGCCGGAGTCGCTCTTGCCGCCCTGATGCGAGCCGCAAGTTCCGGAGAGATCGATTCGCAAGCTACCGTCCTCCTCCACATCACCGGTGGCGGCGCGGGCAAGAGAGCAGCGGAGAAAAGCCTGCTCCAGTGCGCTCCGGACTTGGAAATCTCCCTGGCGGATGTGAGCTCGGATGCGGCCCTGGAACAAGCTTGCGGCCTGTTCGCAAGCCAAAAGGGATCCCCGCCCGTACGCCGGAGCCAGTACGGCGAAGCCGCCAGTTTCTAGTCCCGCAGCGGCGCGCCGTTAGCCGGCAAGATTCGCGTCAATTTGAATGATTTCGCCGGCGAAGCGCTTGTCCTGCTCTTCGCCGGTCAGCTCGAAGGCAAGAGTCTCGCCCACGCGTCCCTGGGCAACGCTGGTAATCACATAGGAACATCCGGTCCAGTACGCCTCCGCCAGATCGGTGGCCGACCAATGTGCGGGTTGGTCCGGATGGGAATGGTAGAAGCCGACGATCTCCTGCCCGCGCGCCGCCGCTTCGCGCCGGATGCGCAGCAGGTCGCGGGGATCAATGTGATAGCGGTTCTGCGGGGAATCGGTGCGCTGGTTGTCACACCGGAGGACGGCGCGAACGGTCTTCGTGCCCTCCTGGCCCATATCGCCGGCCAGCACGCCGCAGCACTCGTGCGGATAAGTTTCCGCGGCGTGGCGGCGCATTTCCTCCCAGTGCGCTGGTGAAATTCTAAGAGTCATAGGTCCGCAGTGCCGAACCGGCGGTCATTCTAACGTTTTAACCTTCCTGTAACAAAGCTTTGCTAAGGTCAAACCATGAACGGCAATCCGGCTGTTCCCAGCAAGCTGCTCCGCATCCCGTTGGGAGGAAAAGCGCTTAAGCAGCAGACCGCGATCCAGGTGCTGAAGTTTCCTAAACTGAAGCGCGCCTCCGTTGGCCCGGGCTTGCGGCTGGCCGACGTGACTTTCCGGGCGGCAATGGTGTGCTGTGCGCTTTCGGTGTTGGCCATAGTAGGCTTCATTCTGGCCGAGCTGGTGCTGCAGTCCAGATTGTCGTTGCACACTTTCGGATGGAATTTTTTCGGGCGCCAGGCCTGGGACCCCGTAGCGGGAGATTTTGGCGCCTTGCCTTTCATTTACGGCACGCTGGTTTCTTCCCTGATCGCGCTGATCATCTCCGTGCCTCTGGCGCTGGGGCTGGCCGTGTACCTGACGGAAATGTGTCCCCGCAGCCTGCGCGGATTTCTGGCTTTCATCAGCGATCTGCTGGCGGCCATTCCCAGCGTGATCTACGGGTTATGGGCAATCTTCGTCCTGGTTCCGCTGCTGCGGAAGTATGTAGAGCCGTGGCTGGCTGCCAGTTTCGGGTGGACGGGCCTGTTTACGGGAGCGCCATACGGCATTGGCATGCTGGCGGCGGGCGTGATCTTGTCGATTATGGTGATACCCATCATTTCCTCGATTACGCGCGAGGTGCTTAAGGCGGTGCCGCGGCAGCAGCGGGAAGCCGCTTTGGCGCTGGGCGCGACCCGCTGGGAGATGATCCGGATCGGGGTGTTGCGCAACGCCCGCGCCGGGATCGTGGGCGCCATGATCCTGGGCTTGGGCCGCGCCCTGGGCGAAACCATGGCGGTCACCATGGTGATCGGCAACCGGCCGGAGGTGGCGAAATCGCTCTTCGCTCCCGGATATACCATGGCCAGCGTAATTGCCAACGAATTCACCGAAGCCACCGGCGACCTGTATTTGAGCGCTTTGGTAGAGATCGGCTTGGCGCTGTTGCTTTTAACCTTGATTGTGAACGCATTGGCGCGGCTGCTGGTGTGGAGCGTCACCCGAGGAATGCCCGCGAGCACACATGCCTGAAGACGCAGGAAGTACCGCTATCGGATGGAGGCGCGTGGTCATGGACCGGCTGGCTACGGCCGGGGCCGGAGCCGCGGCATTCGTAGTGATGGCGCCTCTGATCGCCATCTTCGTGTACCTGGTGGTCCGGGGCGCGGGCGCGCTCAGTTGGGCATTCCTGTTTAACAGCCCACGGCCGGTAGGCGAAAGCGGAGGCGGCATCGGCAATGCTATTGCGGGATCGGCGGTGATCCTGGGAATCGCATGCCTGATCGGCGTGCCTTTGGGCATTGGCGCGGGAGTCTGCCTGGCCGAGTACGGCGGCGGGCGCCTGTCCACGCTGGTGCGCTTTGTTGCCGACGTGCTGAACGGCGTTCCCTCGATCGTCATGGGAATTGCGGTTTACGCGCTGGTGGTAGTGCAGCAAAAGCACTTTTCCGCTTTGGCGGGCGGGTTGGCGCTGGGCATCATGATGATTCCTACGGTGACGCGGGCCACGGAAGAAATGCTGCTCATGGTGCCGCGGTCGATTCGGGAAGCGGCGCTGGGATTGGGCGTGGCGGAGTGGCGCACGGTGGTGTCCGTTACGCTGCGCACGGCGCTGCCCGGGGTGATTACGGGCATCATGCTGGCGTTTGCCCGCGTAGCCGGCGAAACCGCTCCCCTGCTGTTTACCGCCTTCGGCAATCAATTCTGGAACTGGAACGTGAATCAACCCACCGCGGCATTGCCCCTGCAAATTTACACCTACGCGATCTCGCCTTATGACGAGTGGCATCGCCAGGCGTGGGCGGGCGCCCTGGTGCTGATCGTCCTGATCGTGGGCACGGTGGCGTTAGTGCGGTGGGTGACAAGCCGCGGAGTGATGAAAGGAACCGGCTAGCCTGATGGGAATGAGTCTCAGTGTGCGGCAGTTGAACGCCTGGTTCGGGCGCCGGCAGGCGCTTGACGACATCACCATGGAAATCCCGGCCAACCAGGTGACGGCGATCATCGGACCGTCGGGCTGCGGAAAATCGACTTTTGTGCGTTGCCTGAATCGCATGCACGAAACCGTGCCCGAGGCCCGGGTCGAGGGCTCGGTAATCATCGGCTCCCGCAATATCTACGGGAATGGCGTTTCGCCGGTCGAAGTGCGGCGGCGCGTCGGCATGGTCTTTCAAAAGCCGAATCCCTTTCCGGCCATGTCCATCTATGACAATGTGGCCGCGGGACTGAAGCTGAACGGCTTCCACAAGCGCCGGGAGCTGGACGAGGTGGTGGAACATGCGTTGCGCATGGCGGCCCTGTGGGACGAAGTGAAAGATCAGCTTAAGAAACAGTCGGGCGCCAGCCTGTCGGGCGGACAGCAGCAGCGGCTATGTATTGCCCGGGCGCTGGCGGTGCAGCCGGAGGTCCTGCTCATGGACGAGCCCGCCTCCGCCTTGGACCCCATTTCCACCTCGAAGATTGAAGAGCTCATCTTTCAGCTCAAGGCGCAATACACTATCGTGATCGTGACGCACAACATGCAACAGGCGGCCCGGGTCGCCGATGGCACCGGCTTCTTTCTGTTGGGCAAGCTGATCGAGTACGATGCTACGGAAAAGATTTTCACTACGCCCGTGGATAAGCGGACCGAAGACTATGTGACGGGAAGGTTTGGCTGATGCGTACCCACTTTCAAGAGAGCCTGGACAGCCTCAAGGGCAAATTGCTGGCCATGGCCGGCATGGCCGAGGCCGCCATCGACGCCGCCGTGCGCGCCTACCAGGAGCGCGTGCCCGAGTTGTGCAGCAAGGTCTTCGAGAACGAAGTGATGATTAATCTGGCCGAGCGCGAGATCGATCACCTGGCCCTGGACCTGCTTGCCATGCAGCAGCCCATGGCCGTGGACCTGCGCTTTATCCTGGCCATCATCAAAAGCAACGCCGACCTGGAGCGGGTGGGCGATCAGGCGGTCAACATTGCCGAGCGGGTGATGGAGCTGATCGCTTTGCCGCGGGTGGAGCTGGCCGCCGACATACCGCAAATGGCGGCCATGTCGGCCCAGATGATTCGCCAGGCCCTGGAAGCTTTCATCTCAGGCAATGCCGAACAGGCGAAGCGGGTGTTGGAAACCGACGACGTGGTGGACCGCATGAACCAGGAGATCTTCCTGGCCATGGACAAAACCATGCACGAATGCCCGGCGCTGATTCGCCAGGCGCTGGATACCCTGCTTATCGCCCGCAACCTGGAGCGCGTGGCCGACCACGCCACCAACATCGCCGAGGATGTAATCTTCTGGGTGCGCGGCGCCGATGTGCGCCATCACGCGCTGGCCGAAGAGAAGTAGCCCACGACTCACTTTTTGCCGTGCAACTTGATCGAGGCTACGGCTGCCGCCGCTTCGCGGACCAGTTGGCTTGGCGACTTCAGGGATGAACACGGACTCCTTGACCCGCAACAGGACGCGCCGCCGTCAGCGGCGCTCTCCGGCGCCAGCACCTTGACCAATTCTTCGCCATGGGCGATCCGCGGGATGCTCAGGTCGCGTAGTCCCGCCCCCAGCGCCATGCTCAGGTAGTCCGTCAGCAGGCTGGCTCCGGAAATGCATCCGACATAGGCGCTCACGTCGCGCATCAGCGCCTCGGGCAAGGCCCGCAACAGCACAATATCGCTGACCGCAAAGCGTCCGCCCGGCTTCAGTACCCGGGCGATCTCGCGGAAGACCGCCGGTTTGTCCGGGGAGAGATTGATGACGCAGTTGCTGATGACGTAGTCGACGGCGCCGCTCTCAACCGGCAGCGCCTCGATGAATCCTTTGCGGAACTCGACGTTGGCCGCGCCGCGCTTGGCGGCATTCTCGCGCGCGCGGCTGAGCATTTCGTCCGTCATATCGACGCCGATCACATGGCCGGTGGGACCAACCCGGCTCCAAGCCAGGAAAGCATCGAACCCGGCGCCGGAGCCCAGGTCCAGCACCGTCATGCCGGGAGCGATCCCGGTAAGGGCCAGCGGATTCCCGCAGCCGAGGCCGAGATTGGCGTCGCCGGCCAAGGCCAGCTCTTCTTCGGTGTAGCCGAGGGAGCGGGCAACATTTTCCGCCGGTGCGCCGGCGGCGGATGCCTCGCCGCGCGCCACGGCCGCATAGTGATCTTGCACGGCGCCAAGGATGTCTTTCATCGGGTTTCCTCCACGACTGCCGCCAGATGACTCCAGAAGTTGGTTTGTCCGGACGGTTGCGGCTCTGGGCAGGTGACCGCCCGCAGCTATACCGTACCACGGTTGCGGCGCAGAAGCCTTACCCCATCCTGCAGCGGTTCCGCTGGAGCCGCTTTCTCCCGAGTCAGAAATTCAGAACGGCTTCGAGGGAATGCGCTTCAGGCCGGTTCCCCCGGATCAAAGCGGTAGCCCACCCAGGGCTCGTTCACCAGGTATCGCGGGTTGGAAGGGTCCAATTCGATCTTCCGGCGCAGTTGACTGACAAACACGCGCACCGATTCGCCCTGATCGGCATAGGCGTGGCCCCAAACCTCAACCAGAAGCGCGCGGCGGGTGAGGATCCGGCCGGGGTTTTTGGCAAAAAACGCCAGCAGGTCGAATTCCTTGGGCGTAAGGTGGACCTCTTGACCGCGCACAAACACTCGCCGCCCATCCAGATCCAGGCGAAAATCGCCCACCACGATAATCTTTCTGCTGTCGGATGCGCTGCGCCACCGGCGCAACCCGGCGCGCACCCGGGCGAGCAATTCGTCGATACTGAACGGCTTGGTGACATAGTCGTCGGCCCCGGCATCCAGGGCTTCAATCTTCTTCTCCTCTTCGTGCGTGACCGACAGAACCAGAATGGGCACATCGGAGGCGGCGCGCAGCGTGCGGCACAACTCCACTCCGTTCATCTCGGGCATGGAAAGATCGGTGACCACCAGGTCCGGGCTCCAGGCACGGAACAGGTCCAGAGCGGCAATACCATCGGTGGCGGCGCGGACACTATAACCTTCGGCCATAAGCGATGCCCGCAACACCTTCGTGATCTGCGGTTCATCATCCACCACCAGAACCTTGGCTGCTTCGGTTTCGCTCATGGCTGAGGGGCCTCGGCCGCCGTCAGGGGGACGGAAAATACAATGCGCGCTCCCGATCTGAAGTTCGGATCCACCCAAATGCGGCCCCCGGCGCCCTGTACCAGTCCGCGCGCGATTGCGAGCCCCATGCCCAACCCCGGGGGAGCGGCAGTCAAGACGGGCGGGACGCGGCGGAAGAAGCGCTCAAAAATCCTTTCCCGGTCTTCCGCGGCTATACCTGGCCCTTCATCGGAAACCTGGAATTCGGCCTGGTTGTCGTCCAGATTGACCGTCAGCGTAATCGTACTTCCCGCAGGCGAATACTTGGCGGCGTTTTCCAGAAGACTATAGAGAACGTGAGAAATCGTGTGCGCACTGGGGATGCTCGTTGCACTGTCTCCGGCAAACTGCCGGTGAACATGATGCTGGCGAAGGGCCGCCTCCGCGCTCTTCATGGCCGCAGCCACAACTTCCTCCGCAGTCGCGGGAAGCTGGCTCCGGTCAACGCCTCCCGCCTGCAACTTGGCGGTATGCAGCATGGAATCGACAAAACGGTTAAGCCGGTCGCTCTCCTCGACCACCACGTCCAGGAGTTCGCGGCGCACCGCGGCCGGCAGTTGAGCGCCGGCATCATCGTCTTTGACCAGCGTGGTTGCGGCCGCCTTGATGGACGTCAATGGTGTGCGCAGATCGTGGGTCACCGCATCCAGAAGCGCCGCCTTCATCCGCGCGCTGCGCCGCACCGCCTCCAACTCGCTGGTTCGCTCGAAAGCGGCCTTAAGCTCGGCATAGAGCCGGTCGCTCTTTGCCCGGCTCTTTTCGGCCTCGGCGGCGCGCTGCTGGGCGTGGCTGGAAAGCTTGCCCACGGAAATGGAGGTAAAGAGATAGGCAACCAGCGAGACCACATCAACGGTTTCGCCCAACTGGAAGGTAATCTTGAACACGGGAGGGACGAAGAAATAGTTCAGGTATAGCGCCCCGAGAACAGATACCAGGATGGCCGGCCGCATTCCAAAATACGTGGCCACCATCAAAACGATCATCAGCATGGCCATGGCGCCCGTTATCTCGCTGACGTGGTGGTAAATCAGCCACGTAATCAGCGCTACCGCGCCAACGGCAGCAAGGCTAACGGCAAAGCCGATAATCTCCCGCCGGGAACTGCGCATGAACTTATGGGCAAAAGTCTGTTCCATGCTCCGGCTGTCTGGTTCCCCGGTTCCCGCAAGGCATCGACTCGCCGCATCCCTGCGAACGCGCCGCCCTTCCCGCGCCCCGCCGCAATCGTCGCCCAAACTCGCCGCCGGGCGCTGCAGAGCGAAACGCGGGCTGGCCACACCAGACTCTTCGCCAAGACTACAGGATGCCGGCCGCTTTGGCGAGGAATTCCAGGGTCTACGCCTTATGCGGGCAAGCAAAATGGCTGTATCGGTTGGCATCTTCCAAATCTTCTTCGATCCATGCATGGGCGACACCTTCCGGCAGCCCCCGGCCGGAACGCAAAGAACTCCCCCGCCCTATTCCTTTTGGGCCGTGATCCGTACAGTCCGTGGATTCGTCCCCAGCATCCTACATTTCTGTCGGTGCCCGCCGGCGCTTCGATGGCAACTCCAGCTTCAATGCTCCGGTAATGACTGAGTCGCACAACTGGTCCGGAAGGGCGTCCCGTCCACGAAGTTATAGGCAGCAGCGCTGATTTCCCTGATCGTGGCCAACAACTCATTGAAGTCCGGGCCTTCGGTCATCACGCAGAGCAGGTAAGGATGATCGGGATAATAGACCAACCCGCAGTCATGAAGCTCCCGGCTGAAAACCCGGCCGCTGCGGGAGTCGATGACCGATCTCTCTCCAAACTTCTCGGCGACCTCAATGCTGGAAGGTATTGCCTGTTTTATGCCGTAATTGAAGTCAGCCCGGCTCAGCAAGGCGAGCGCCTGGTTAGACATTTCGCGCGACAGATATGTGGCGTTATACAGGACCCTTAATGTCAGGGAATACGATTGCGGCGAGGTTGACTTCTGCGCCCCGTCTTCCTGGTGAATCCGAAGCTGTAAATCATCGAACGTCTTCTGCAAGGTCGCGGGACCGATCATGGCGTCCAGCACCGCCATGGCATTATTGTCGGAATGGACAATCATGGCCGTTATCAGGTCGCCGATCGTATAAGTGCTGCCCGCCTTCAGTTGCGAGACAGGCTTGAAGACCTCTTCTTGATTAAGGTCCCGGCCGATAGCAAATTTTACGGGTCTCTGCAAAAAGCCGGGATCCGATTCCGCCAGCTTATAGGCGGCGATCATAACATCTACCTTTAAGAGACTGGCCGGAGTGAACCTGGCGTCTTCGTTGACCCCGGTCCAGGCGCCGGTGTTGACACTCCGGAAGTAGAATCCGGCATTCGTCAGCCCCGCTCTCTTCTCTTGCGCAATGATGTCAGATACCTGGTCGTGAAGCTTCTGAAGCGATGCTGCACGTGTGGAATCAAGAGAACAGCCCAGAAGCTTCTGTATATACTTGTACCGAGGGTCTCTTTCCCTTACCACGCTGACGCCCAGTTGGGAAGAAGTAGCAACCGTGTATCGGCCGATAATAAACCCCAAAACCAGGATGGGACCCAAAATCGCCCAAACGATGCCTGACCGTAAGGGTGTCATGTCATCTCCACAGCCGCGATACCGGGCGGAGATTGTGCTCCTCACTAAGATGGAACCTTGCTTCCTACAGGCATGACATAGGAGGTCAATCTAGTGCCCGACAGCGCAGAACGCGTAATAGTAGTTTCTCCGAAAACGCTGTGAGGGAGTTGTTAAGAATTTGTATAGGGTTTGTAAACGTCCTAAGAAAAGAAGTAGGTAGATTGTATGAGGTGGAGGAAGGCCGTAGGGCCGGCCATAACGGCGTTGTCGAAGCGAAGTTGATTTCGCGAAGTAGCACTCCGTTTTCTTATGGCGCCACCACGAATCAAGCCGTGGCGGCAGAAGGGCTACTGCAAGACCTCAAGAACCGGGCACCAAGCAACCAGCAGGAGAAGCGGTGATTGGCGGGAAGAGCGGCAATTAGCAATTGGCTATTGCCCCGGAATCAAACGCAAAGGACCCGCGCCGGGACGGGGGGATTCGGACTTCCACGTGTCATCGGCCGCCCGATAGCCCCAACTGTCGTTTCAAGGTCCGCTCCCGGAATTCGGGGCGGTTCCCTGCCTGATACCTTGGTGCGGGCAGGCGTCACCGAAACCGTTGACTTAGCCTTGGGGAAACCATCATTCTTCTAGCAGCCGGGGTTTTGGCGCCTGCTGGTATCGAGCGGCGGCGCCGCTTCGGCTTCCAGTGCACCGGCTGTAGCGGAAAGAGATACCGCGGGAAGCAAAGCGGTCAGCGGCTTCCCGGAGATCCGGCCGGAATGGATGGAGGAAATCAAGCGGGCGCCGGCCGCTGCCGCCCCCGCAATCGCCATGCCCGCGCAAGCTTTGCCCCGCACGAAATGGGAAGAGGAACTGCTGCAGGTCGAAAGCCGGCTGACCGCGGACCCGGAATCGCTGGAACTGCGTTTTCGGCGGGGTTACCTTCTCTCTGAGCTGGGCCGCTTCGAAGAAGCCAGAAGCGACTACGTCAAGGTGCTGGAACGCGAGTCGCATCATCGGGGCTCACTGAACAATCTGGGCAGCGTGTTAGTGGCGATGGGGAAGCGCAGCGCGGCGCAGATCGCATACCGGGCGGCAGTGCTGCGGCATCCCGGGGACCCCTTAAGCCGCGTGAACTTTGGAAATTTTCTGCTCGAAGAGAGCGTGGCGCTGGAAATCCAGGGACGCGCCCGGGAGGCGTTGCGGTTCCGGCGCGAGGCCCGCGAGCAATACGAACAGGCCCTGCGGGCCGACGAGAACTACGAAAAGGCACACGAAGGCTTGTCTTACGTGCTGCGGGAGCTGGGAGAGGAGGAGCAAGCCGCGTGGCACCGGCGCCAGGCTTTCCGCAAGCGCTACCTCATGCCGCTGGTCTATCGGGGAGAGCAGGCGCCGCTGCCGGTGCTGCTGTTCCTTTCGCCGTACGGCGGCAACGTGAAGCTGATGAAATTTCTGGACGACCGTGTCTTCCAGATCACCGTCGTGCTTCCCGAATACTACGACTTCAATACGCCACTGCCGCCGCACCGGTTGGTGATCAATTCGATCGGCGATGCGGAAGTGTCTCCGGGAGCGCTGCGGGCCGCGCAATCCGTGCTGGCCCTGACCACCGCTCCGGTCATCAATTCGCCGGCCGCCGTGCTCGCCACCGGCAGAAGCGAAAACGCGGCGCGCGCCGCGCGCCTTCCGGGGGTGGTGACGCCGGTTACCGCCACGGTTCCGCGCGCGCTGCTTGCCACCGCGGATGCCGCCACCGTGCTGGCGGAGGGCGGCTTCACCTTTCCCCTGCTGTTGCGCGCGCCCGGCTTTCACACGGGAATGAATTTTGTGCGGGTGGAAGACGTTGCGGAGTTACCTTCCGCGCTGGCGGAACTTCCCGGGGACGAATTGATCGTTATGCAATATCTGGATGCGCGGGGCGCCGGCGGCAAATCGCGGAAGTACCGGGTTATGACCATCGCCGGCCGCCTCTATCCGGTGCACTTGGCCGTCTCCAGCCATTGGAAAATTCACTACTTCACGGCGGAGATGGCAGACAGCCCCGAGTACCGCGCCGAAGACGCGGCGTTCCTGGAAGACATGCCCGGCGTCCTCGGTGCTAAAGCTATGGAGGCGCTCACGGCGATACAAGCTATGCTCGGCCTGGATTACGGAGGAATCGATTTTGGGTTGAGCCGCGAGGGAGAGATTCTGCTGTTCGAGGCCAATGCCACCATGGTGGTCAATCCCCCGGAACCCGATGAGCGCTGGAATTACCGCCGGCCCGCCTATGAGCAGATTGAGGCCGCCATCCAGAACATGCTGCGTTCCCGAATGGCCGGCAGGTAAGACCGGATGGTTCGAACCGCCAGGGGGCGGGGCGCCATCCGGCGTTACTCGCTCCATCGTGATCAACCCCTCGGCGCTCAACAGGCCCAGCACTTGCACGAACCGATCGTCCAGCGCCGCCTTATTCTCCGCGCGAAAGCCGGACAGGGTTCGGTGGCTGACCGGTTCCCGGCCGCAGAGCCGCTGAAAGGCTGGTTTGAACTCGCAGCGGCTCTCCTTTGCAGATTGCCCCCGGGGGCCTTTCTCTCCGGCCGGCCCGCAGACCTCCCTCTTCTACCGGATTCATGGCCCATTGCCCATTGCGGGGTTGTTTCCCTGCATCCAATGCTGAGACATGCATATACTGGCCGGCATCGTTGGCTTCGCTATGATCTTCATCATTCTGGGCGACGCCTTCGAGACGATCACGTTACCCCGGCGGGTCACGCGGAACATCCGTTTGACCCGGCTCTTCTATCGCTATACCTGGATCTCCTGGAGGATTCTGCTTCGCCGGCTGCGCAACCGCAAACGGAAAGAAGCTCTGCTGGGTTATTTCGGGCCGCTTTCCCTGATCGTCCTGTTGCAGAGCTGGGCGGTTGCGTTGATTCTGGGTTTCGCCCTATTGCAATGGGCCTGGGGCGCAAGACTGCATGGCAATGCCGCCTCGGGTTTCGCGACTGCCCTCTATTTCAGCGGCACCACCTTCATGACCCTGGGCCTGGGCGACCTCGTTCCGGCTTCTACCGCGGCCCGCATTCTGACGGTGTGGGAAGCAGGCACGGGATTCGGCTTTCTGGCCATAGTCATCGGATATTTGCCGGTAATCTATCAGGCGTTCTCGCGGCGGGAAGCCACCATATCTCTGCTGGACGCGCGGGGCGGTTCGCCTCCTTCGGCGGTGGAGATTCTGCGCCGGCATGCCGAGGCGCAGGCCCTGGGCCGGATGGACGTCCTGCTGCTGCAATTCGATCATTGGTCGGCAGAACTGCTGGAGAGCCATATTTCCTATCCGGTGCTGACGCTGTTCCGTTCGCAACACAGCAATGAATCCTGGCTGGCGGCGCTGACCGCCATCCTCGATCTGTGCGCCCTGCTGATGGTGGGAATCGAGGGCACAGACGGGTATCAGGCGCAACTCACGTTTGCCATGGCGCGGCATGCGGTGGTCGACCTCGCCCAGGTGTTAAGCACTCCGCCGCTGCCGCCGGTGCCGGAACGCTTGCCCCCGCCGGAGTTCGAGCGTCTCTGCCGCCTGCTGCAGAGCTACCGTGCCCCTCTGCGCGAGGGCCCCGCCGCAGCCAGCCAACTGGCGGAGTTACGGCGCATGTACGAACCTTATGTGAACGCGCTGGGCGATCACCTGGTATTGGGCGTGCCCGGCTGGTTCCCGCGCGACGTCCCTGACAATTGGCAAACCAGCGCCTGGGAAAACGCCGCACGCCGGATTTCCCGCGTCCAGCCCGCGTTGCCCGACGATCACATTTAGGCCGGCGGCCGGAAAACAGCGATTAGCAATTGGCGATTAGTCATTGGCCCGGAAGGGAGCGCAAAGGACCCACGCCATCCACCGCATCCACGGCGAGCCGGGACAGGCGCCGGGACAGGCGCGGGGACCGGCGGCCAACGACCAACTGCTTCTTACCTGTGCCGGGATTCGTAGGCGGCAATGGCGGCTTCGTGTTGCAGCGATAGGCCGATATCATCGAGGCCCTCAAGCAGGCAATGGCGGCGGAAATCGTCCATTTGGAACTTGGCGGAAAAACCCTGCTCGTCCCGAACTTCGCAGCGCTCCAGGTCCACCGTGACCCGGTAGCCTTCGTTCTTCGCGGCCCGCGCCAGCAATTGCGCTACCTGCTCTTCCGGCAGGGCCGCCAGCACGATGCCGTTTTTGGCGCTGTTGCCGGCAAAAATGTCGGCAAAATGAGGAGCGATGACGGCGCGGAAACCGTAGTCGGCCAGCGCCCAGGGAGCGTGCTCGCGCGACGAGCCACAGCCGAAGTTCTTACCCGCAATCAGCACCGAGGCGCCCCGGTAACGCGGCTGGTTGAGCACGAATTCGGGGTCGGCCTTCCCATCGGGGCGGAAACGCCAGTCGTAAAACAGGAACTGGCCGAAGCCCGTGCGCTCGATGCGCTTCAGGAACTGCTTGGGAATGATCTGGTCGGTGTCGATGTTTGCCCGGTCGAGCGGAACCGCAAGGCCGGTGTGCACTTTGAATGGCTGCATAATCGTTCTCTTTTCCTTTAACTTCTTTCACCACGGAGACACTGAGGCACGGAGACACACAGAGGGGAAATGGGCAAAAATTTCAAATTTGAAATTTCAAATTTCAAATTGCCTGCGTCTCTCCACGGTGAAAAAACTACCTGTACTTCCACTCGCGCACGTCCACAAAATGGCCGGCGATGGCGGCGGCGGCGGCCATGGCGGGGCTGACCAGATGCGTGCGTCCGCCGCGGCCCTGGCGTCCTTCAAAGTTCCGGTTGCTGGTGGAGGCGCAGCGCTCTCCCGGCTCCAAAACATCGGGATTCATCGCCAAACACATGGAGCAGCCGGACTCACGCCATTCGAAGCCCGCTGCCCGGAAAATGCCGTCCAGGCCTTCTTTCTCGGCTTCCAGCTTGATGGCCTGCGATCCCGGAACCACCAAAGCGCGCACCCCCGGCGCCACATGATGGCCCCTCGCCACGCGCGCCGCCTCCTGCAGATCGGGCAGGCGCGCGTTGGTGCACGAGCCGATGAACACCACGTCCACCTTGATTTTCTCCATCGGCGTGCCCGCTTCCAGGCCCATATACTCCAAGGCGCGCGCAGCCGCCCGCGCGTCGGCATCGCTGCCGGCCGCCGAGGGATGGGGCACGGCGCCGCTGATGGACGTCACCATTCCCGGACTCGTTCCCCAGGTGACTTGCGGCGCAACGCCGCCGGCGTCGATTTCCACGACGCGGTCGAACCGGGCGCCGGGATCGCTGGGCAGCGCGCGCCAGCGGGCCAAGGCTTTCTCCCACGCCGCGCCGGCGGGAGCATAACGCCGGCCCTTGAGGTAAGCGAAAGTGGTCTCGTCGGGCGCCACCATACCGGCGCGGGCGCCGGCTTCGATGGTCATGTTGCAGAGCGTCATGCGCTCGTCCATGGCGAGCGCTCGCACGGCCGCGCCGGCGTATTCCACGACGTGTCCGGTGGCGCCGTCGGTCCCGATCTGGCCAATTAGAGCCAGCGCCAGGTCTTTGGCGGTTACGCCTTTGGAGAGCTTGCCGCCAATGCGCACCTGCATCGAGCGCGGCTTCGACTGCGGCAGGCATTGCGTGGCCAGCACGTGCTCGACTTCCGAAGTCCCAATGCCGAAAGCCAGCGCGCCGAAAGCGCCGTGCGTGCTGGTATGGCTGTCGCCGCAGACGATGGTCTTGCCCGGCTGCGTCAGGCCCAGCTCCGGCCCGATGATGTGGACGATGCCCTGCTCGGGAGAATCGATGTCGAACATGGCGATGCCGAACTCGGCGCAGTTGGCGCGCAGCGTCGAAATCTGCGTGGCCGCGATCGGATCGCTGATCGGCAGATGGTTCGGCGAAGTCGGCACATTATGGTCGGCGGTGGCGAAGGTCCGCTCGGGACGCCGCACTTTGCGTCCGGCGGCGCGCAGCCCGTCAAAGGCCTGCGGCGAGGTGACTTCGTGCACCAGGTGCAGATCGATGTACAGCAATGCCGGCTGCCCGCCGGGCTGCACTACGACGTGTTCTTCCCAAAGTTTGTCGAATAACGAGGGCATAGAGTAGTTAGTAGCTAGTAGCTGGTAGCTAGGTAAACCTCCCTGAAATCGTTAGGTCCGTCCGAACATCTATCGCCCCTAAAGGGGCCTGCCTTCTTTCCTTCGCCTACCCAGCACTGCGCTCGCGCCTAACAGCGTCAGGCCGGCGCCTGGCTAAATTTCACGCGTCCCGCTTCAGCGGGACCCGTGGGCCACGCCTAAACGCTGGCCCCTAGCCCCCCTAGCTACCAGCTACCAGCTACTAGCTACTAGCTACTGCTTTCAACTCCAGCGCTTGCACCACCAGGTCGCCCATCTCGGTAGTCCCGGCGAGGCGCTCGCGGGGATTGCGTTTCAAGTCGGCGGTGCGATAACCGGATTCCAGAACATGGCTGATGGCGGCCTCAATGGCGCGCGCTTCCGCCTCGCGTTTCACCGTGTAGCGCAGCAGCATGGCGGCGGTGGCGATTGCGCCCAGCGGATTGGCGATGCCCTTGCCCGCGATGTCGGGCGCCGAGCCGTGGATAGGCTCGTACAAATCAATTTTGCCGCCTATCGTGGCCGAGGGCAGCATGCCCAGCGATCCGGTCAGAGCGGCCGCTTCGTCGGAAAGAATGTCGCCGAAGAGATTTTCGGTGACGATCACGTCAAAGGCGGCAGGCGCCGTTACCAGCTTCATGGCGCAGGAATCCACCAACTGATGTTCCAGCACGATATCGGGATAATCGGCGGCAACCGCGGTCACCACCTGGCGCCAAAGCTGCGAGCATTCCAGCACGTTGGCCTTGTCCACCGAGGTGACTTTCTTGCGCCGGCCGCGCGCCGCGGCAAATGCCACCCGGGCCACGCGCTCAACCTCAGGCTGCGAATACACCATGGTGTTGAATGCGGCGGGCGGCGCGGCCGGAGTGCGAAAGCCGCGGGGCTCGCCGAAATAAATGCCGCCCAGCAACTCGCGCACAAACAGCACGTCGGCGCCCCGCAACACCTCGGGGCGCAGCGGCGAACACTCCGCCAGCGCCGGATGAGCGACCGCGGGACGCAAATTCGCAAAGCCGCCCAGCGCGCTGCGCAGACCCAGCAAACCGGTCTCCGGCTTCTGCGGACGCGGCAAGGAGTCGAATTCCGGACCGCCCACCGCGCCCAGAAAGACCGCATCCGCCGCCAGACAGCGCTGGCGAGTCGTTTCCGGCAAGGGCACGCCCTGGCTCTTGATGGCCACGCCTCCGATGGGAAGCTCCTCGAAAGTGACGTCGAACCGGCCGGCGGCCACGGCCCGCAAGACGCGCACCGCTTCGCCCGTCACTTCCGGGCCGATGCCGTCGCCGGGCAGAACTGCAATGTGTAGTTTCATGCGTGTGTCAATAAAAGCAATTGGCGATTGGCAATTGGCGATTGGTCCCGCATGGCGGGAGCAATTGGCAAAGAGCAAAGCTGATCGCTACTGCTATTTTAAAAGCACCAAGCACCAAGCACCAAGCCTAACTCGGACCGATCTGGCTTGTGTCCCGCCGTGCGGGACTTGTGGCGGTTTTCAATTACTCAATTACCCGATTTCTTAATTGCCCAATCTTTCTCCGTGTCCCCGGCTAGGCCATTTTGGCCACTGGCTGCAGGTTCGCTTCGGCCTGCGGCATTTCCTGCTCGATGAGGCTCAGCAATTCGCGGTCTTCGATCACCTTGATGCGGTCGGCAAGGTCCACAAAGCGTTTGTAAATGGCGTCGAGCTCGCGGCGCGAAAACTGGAAGCCGAGCTGCTCGCAACGCTTGCCCAAGGCGTGCCGCCCGGAGTGCTTGCCCAGGACCAGGCTGTTGGCGGGCACGCCCACGGATTGCGGCGTCATGATCTCATAGGTCAGCGGGTTCTTGATAATGCCGTCCTGATGGATGCCGGCTTCGTGGGCAAAGGCATTGCGGCCGACGATGGCCTTGTTGGGCTGGACGGAGACGCCGGTGATTTCGGTGAGCAATTGGCTGGAGGGGAACAGCTCTTCCGTCTGGATGCCGGTCTCGAAGGGCATGACGTCGCGGCGTACGTTGAGCGCCATGACTACTTCTTCGAGGGAGGCGTTGCCGGCGCGCTCGCCGATGCCGTTGACGGTGCATTCCACCTGGCGCGCGCCCGCCTGCACGGCCGCAATGGAGTTGGCCACCGCCAAGCCCAGGTCGTCATGGCAATGCGTGGAAATGATGACCTCCGGATGTTTGCGGTGGGTGCGCAGGCAGACTTCGCTGAAGATGCGCACCATCTCGCTGGGAACGTTGTAGCCGACGGTATCGGGCAGGTTTACGGTGGTGGCGCCGGCTTCGACCACGGCCCGGATAACCTCCATCAGGAACTCGATATCGGTGCGCATGGCGTCTTCGGCGGAATACTCGACGTCGGGGGTAAAACGGCGCGCGTAGGCCACCTGCTCCGCGGACTGCCGCACGCACTGTTCGCGGCTGATCTTCAGCTTGGATTCCAGGTGAATGTCGGAAGTGGCCAGGAAGACGTGCAGCATGGGATGGGCGGCGTGGCGGACCGCGTCCCAGGCGCGGTCGATATCCTCTTTGCGGCAGCGGGCCAGCGCGGCAATGCGCGGGCGGCGGACCTCCCGCGCCACCCCCTCGACCGCGTCATAGTCCCCGCCGGAAGCAATGGGAAACCCGGCTTCAATCACGTCCACGCCCAAGCGGTCGAGTTGCCGCGCCATGCGCAACTTTTCCGGCAGGTTCATGCTGCATCCCGGCGATTGCTCGCCGTCGCGCAGAGTAGTATCGAAAATCGTTACCCGGTTCTTCGGCATGCCTGATCCTCCTTGGTCCCCCCGATTCTCCGCGCCGGAGGCGCAATAAGGCAAGCTTATAATTTTTCTTGGAAGATAAATTCAACTTATGTTATAAGCGGAAACGGGAAACGCCGATGGATTTATTTCAGATTGAAACCTTCCTGGCGGTGGCCCGCGAGGGCAGTTTTTCGCGGGCGGCAAAGAAATTGTTCCGGACGCAGCCGGCGATCAGCCAGACGGTGCGCAAATTGGAGCTGGAATTAGGCGAGGCCCTCTTCGACCGCTCGTCGCGGGAAGGCATACTGACCGATGCCGGCCGGGTGCTGCAGGAATACGCCGAAAAGCTTCTCAACCTGCGCGGCGAGGCGATGACGGCGCTGGAAGAGCTGCGGCAGGTGCATCGCGGGCACCTGGTGCTCTCCGCCAATGAGTTCACCACGTTGTACGTGCTGCCGGTGCTCGACCAGTTTCGCCGGCTGTATCCCATGATCAAAGTGACGGTGCAGCGGGGACTGGCCAGCCGCATACCGAATGAACTGCTCAATCACAACACGGAATTAGGGCTGATCGGCTTCCGTCCGCCCGATCCGGATCTGTGCTCGATCACGGTGTACCACGATGAGTTGACGTTCGTGGTTCCCCCCCGGCATCCCCTGGCGCAGGCGCAGACGGTCACCCTGAAGCAACTGGGGGCGGAGAATTTTGTCGCTCACAACGTGACTTCGCGATACCGCGAAAAGGTGCTGGAAACGTTCCGCCGCAAGCGGGTGCCGCTGAACATGGACGTCGAGCTGCCTTCCATCGAGGCCATCAAGAAATTCGTGGCCAGCGGCAATGGCGTGGCGCTGTTGCCGGGCATCTGCGTGGCTGCGGAAGTGGCGCGGGGCGAACTGGTGCGGGTGGCGGTGCCCGAGTTGAGTTTCGAGCGCAAAATCCGCGTGGTTTACCGGCGGGATTCCGCTTTGTCCCATGCCGCGCAAGCCTTCCTGAACGTAGCCGAAGCGTATTCCCGGGAACACCAGGGAGCCTACACCTATCTTCCTGAGCATTGAGAGGAGCGGCGCCGTTGCTTGCCGGATGAGATTGCGAAATGCGGATGACAAATTTGAAATTTCAAATTTGAAATTTTTCCTGTTACTCAATTTGCCTTTCGTTGGGTTCTGTGGCGGGAGGCGGGGGACCGGAGACGGGAGTCGGCTCTAGGTCGAGTACTCCGCGTTGATGCGCACGTACTGCTCGGTGAGATCGGTGGTGAGGAATTCGACGGCGGCCTGGCCTCTGCCCAACTGCACGCGAAGATCGTAACTGGGCTGGAGCAGGCAGGCGTGCGCGGCCGCTGGATCGAAGGGGCGGGCTTCGCCCTGGCGGCAGACCTGCTGGGGTCCGATGAAAATATTGATCCGGCGCGGATCGAGGTTCACGCCGGAATACCCGGCCGCTGCCAGGATGCGGCCCCAGTTCGGGTCGGCGCCGGCGAGCGCGGTTTTCACCAGCAAGGAGCCGGCGATGGACCGGGCGACGCAGAGCGCTTCCCGGCGGCTGCGCGCGCCCTCGATGTGCAGCCGCGCCACGTGCTTCACGCCTTCGCCGTCGCTTACGATCTGTTCGGCCAAAGAACCGCAAACGAAGGTCAGGGCCGCGGCCAACGATTTGCGCACGGCGCGCAAAGGCACGCCGCTCCGGCCGCTGGCCAGCAGCAAAACCGTGTCGTTGGTGGAAGTGTCGTGATCCACCGAAATGCAGTTGAAGGTGGCAGCGCAGGCCGCCGGCAGCAGGCGCTGCAACTCACGCGGCGTGGCCGCGACATCGGTGAAAACGTAGGCCAGCATGGTGGCCAGATGAGGAGCAATCATGCCGGAACCCTTGGCAATGCCCAGGACGCAAGCCCCGGCCGGGCGGCCGGCGCTTACCTCCGCCAGCGCCAGCGACGCGATCTTGGGCCGGGTGTCGGTGGTCATAATGGCGCCGGCAAAGCGGCGCACCGCGGCTTCATCATCACCTTTATCCGCCAGCAACCGGGGCAGGGCGGCGACAAGTTTTTCCGCAGGGAAGGGAACGCCGATGATTCCGGTGGAGGAAGGAAGCACCTCCCGCGCCGGGACCTTCAGGCGCTTGGCCAGTTCGCGGCAGGCGCCCTCGGCCGCGCGCCGGCCGGCGGCGCCGGTGGCGCAGTTGGCATTGCCGGAATTCACGATGAGGGCGCGCACCCGTCCGCCACTGCGGTGCAAATGATCGCGCCCAACCTCCACCGGCGCGGCTACTACGCGGTTGCGGGTAAAAACGGCAGCCGCGGCGGCGCCCGCGGGCGCTTCCGCGTAACCAAGATCGCACCCGCCGCTTGCCTTGATGCCGGCGGCGGCGGCGGAAAAGAGAAAGCCGGCGGGAATGTGAATCCTCATCTTGGCTAAAAGGCTTTCACCACAGAGGACACGAAGGACACAGAGGAAGCAAAATCAAATTCATGGCCGCTGATTAACGCGGATGAACACGGTCCCATTATTGTCCCATCCGCGTTTCTCTACGTTTGTCCGCGGCCAAACGCGCCCCCAACCCTGCGATCCATCCCGGTCCTTCGTGTGCTCTGAAAGTCAATTCTTTTTTACACTTTTTGCGCTTCGGCAGCCAGCTTGATGGGGCGGGCGAAGAGGCGCGCCTGTTGCAAGATGGTCATGGTGGGCAATTCGCCCTTGACCATGGCCACTTCGTCGCAGGCATTCAGCTTGGGACATTTCAGGCAGTCCTTGTAAATCTTGTCGGGCAGGTCGGTAAGCTCGGCGGTCTTGAACCCTAACTTGGCGAAGTAATCGGGGATGCGGGTGAACAGGCACACCCCCCGGACCTGATGCCAGGCGGCCTCGTCCATCAGGACCCTGATGACTTCGCGTCCCGCGCCCCGGCCCTGCTCATCGGGATGAACGGCGATAGAGCGGATTTCCGCCAGATGGGGGCCGTAAAGGTGTAAGGCGCCGCAAGCGATAATTTTGCCCTCCTCTTCCACCACGGCGAAATCGCGGATGTTCTCGCAGAGCTCGGGGAGACTGCGCGGCAACAACACGTTGGTTTCGGCAAACGTCGCGATCAAGTCGTGAATCTGCGCGGCGTCGGGCAAAACGGCTTTACGCGCCAACATCATGAGTCCTCCCGGGCGGTTTCCCGATCTTTTCGCGCAGCGCGGCCATGGCCTCCTGAACGCGCTGCGGCGCGGTCCCGCCAGCCACGTCGTGGCACGCCAGAACCGCCGGGAGCGTCAGGTGTTCGTATACGTCGGCGGCAAAATCCGGCGAAAACCGGCGCAGTTCCGGCAGGCTCAGCGCTTCCAGTTCACAGCCTTTTTCCAGGCAATACTGCACGGCCTTTCCCACCTGCTCATGAGCGCGGCGGAACGGCACGCCGCGGCGCACCAGGTACACGGCCGCCGCCAGGGCGTTCATGAAACCCCGGCCGGCCGCCGCCTGCATGCGCGCGGCATCGAATTCCACGGCGGAGATAAATCCGGCGGCGATCGGCAAGCAAGCCAGCATCGCGTCGGCCGCGGCAAACACCGGCGCCTGGGTTTCCTGCAAGTCCTTGTTATAAGCCAAGGGCAATCCCTTGGTTACCACCAGCAGCGACACGGCCGCGCCCACCACGCGTCCCACTTGGCCGCGAATCAGCTCCAGCGAATCCGGATTCTGCTTTTGCGGCATGGCGCTGGAGCCGGTGGAATAGGCTTGCGGCAAACGCACGAAGCCATACTCCTGGGTGGAGAACAGGACCATCTCTTCCGCCCAGCGGCTCAGGTTTACGGCCAGCAAACTAAGGTGCTGGACAAATTCAACGGCGAAGTCGCGGCTGCCGGTGGCGTCCATGCTGTTGGCCGTGGGCGCGGCGAACCCCAGGTCGGCGGCGATCTGGCGGCGGTCGAGCGCCAGCGTGGCGCCCGCCACCGCGCCCGATCCCAGGGGACACAGATTCACGCGCCGGCGGCAATCCGCCAGCCGCTCGGAATCGCGCCAGAACATCTCCGCATAGGCCAGCAACCAGTGCGCTACCAGCACCGGTTCGGCGCGCTGCAGATGGGTGTAAGCAGGCATGGCGGCCGCGCCGGCGCGCTCGGCCTGATAGAGCAGCGCGCCGATCAAATCCCGCAGCGCCGCGCGCGCCTGGTCGATGGCGTCGCGCACGAACATGCGCAGATCGGCGGCGATTTGCTCGTTGCGGCTGCGCCCCGTATGCAGCTTCAAGCCCGCATCGCCGAGGGAGGCCGCCAATTGCCGTTCCACAAAATGATGGACGTCTTCCGCCTCCGGGTCTTCGAGAAATCCCGCTTCCCCGGCGCGCCCCGCAATGGCGTCCAGGCCTTGTACCATGGCGTTGAGTTCGGCTTCGGAGAGCACGCCGGCGGCGCGCAGGGCGCGCGCATGCGCCTGGCTGGCGGCCACTTCATAGGCCACCAGCCGGCGATCGAACGGAAACGACCGCTGCCAGTTTTCAAAATCGGCATTCAACGGCTGCCGGAAGCGGCCGGACCACATCTTCACTTGACCCCCCCTGCTTTCTTTGCGGCTGCCGGTCCTTCTCTCTTTGGGCAAAGAATCAAGGAACGAAAAAGATTTCAAATTTTAAATTTCAAATTTGTAATTTGCCCAGCGGCAGCTTCATGCTTCCAGAGCAGCCCGCCTTTCAATTTCAAATTACAAATTACCAATTACAAATCTGCCCTTGTTCTTCAGCGCTTCTCTTTCAAATTCCAAACCGGCTACACTTTCACCTTCTCCTTCTGGGCGTTCTTGCTCAGGGCACGGGCGCGCGCCGGAACCGCCAGAATGTGAATGAATCCCTCCGCGTCCTTCTGGTTGTAACCGCTGCCCATGGTGAAGGAAGCCAAATCGGTGCGGTAGAGGGAGAACTCGGATTTCCGTCCCGCACAGCCGATGTTGCCTTTATAGAGGCTCAAGGTGATGGAGCCGGTAATTTCCTTCTGCGTGTCGTTTACGAAAGCATCCAGCGCTTCGCGCAGCGGCGTGAACCAGAAGCCGTTGTACACCAGCTCGGCGTATTTGAGGCCGACATGTTGCTTGTAATGCAGGACCTCGCGGTCCAGGCACAGGGCTTCCAATTCGCCGTGGGCGGCCACCAGCAGGCTGCCGCCGGGGGTCTCGTAACAACCGCGAGACTTGATGCCGACGAAGCGGTTTTCCACCAGGTCCACGCGCCCGATGGCGTTGCGCGCGCCGATGGTGTTGAGGGCCTCGAGCAAGGCCACGGGACCCAGCGTCTGGCCGTTAACGGAAACAGGAATGCCCTGGGCGAAACCGATCTCCACGGTTTCCACGTGGTCGGGCGCCTGCTGCCACGACCTGGTCAACTGCCAGGTGCTTTCCAAGGGGGGGCAGTCCGGGTCTTCCAATTCGCCGCCCTCGTGCGAGAGGTGCCAGATATTCTTGTCGCGGCTGTGGATCTTGGTCTTGCTGGCGGTGACGGGCACGCCATGATGTTCGGCGTAATCGATGCACTCCTCGCGCGACACCAGGCTCCACTCGCGCCAGGGAGCAATCACCTTCAACTGGGGGGCCAGCGCCATGAAAGCGTGCTCGAAACGGACCTGGTCGTTGCCCTTGCCGGTGCAGCCGTGAGCCAGGGTGGCGGCGCCTTCGCGGAGCGCGCAGGCCACCTGATGCTTGGCGATTACCGGCCGCGCCAGCGAAGTACCCAGCAGGTACTTGTTTTCGTAAACGGCGCCGGCCTTCAGCGTCGGAAAAACGTATTCGCGCAAGAATTCCTCGCGCAAGTCCTCGACCACAACCTTGACCGCGCCGGTGGCTTTCGCCTTCTTGGCGACCGCCGCCAGATCGTCTCCCTGGCCCACATCGGCCACGAAGGCAATCACTTTGCAGCCATAATTCTCCATCAGCCAGGGAATAATGATGGAAGTATCCAGACCGCCGGAATAAGCAAGAACGACTTTATCGGACATGAGCGCTCCTGGCGGCGAAACGGTTTTGGCCGTCGCCGAGTAAGAAGATGAGAACAGCCTTTTGCACGTGCAGGCGATTTTCCGCCTGATCGAAAACGACGGAAGCGGGCGAATCCATTACCGCGCCGGCGACTTCTTCGCCGCGGTGGGCCGGCAGGCAGTGCATAAACACTGATTTCGGCGCGGCCTGGGCGAAGAGTTTCTCGTTCACCTGGTAGGGCGCGAAAACCGTCTGCCGCCCGGCGGCTTCGCTCTCGCGGCCCATGCTGGTCCACACGTCGGTGTACACCGCGTCGGCGTGGCGCACCGCTTCGACCGGGTCGTGGACCAGTTCGAGGGCGGCCCCGGTCCGCGCGGCGAGTTGCAGCGCGGTTTCCACTACGCATTTGTCCGGCTCGTAGCCGGAGGGCGTGGCCACGGAAATTCGGCTGCCCAGGGCGGCCGCAGCCAGCAGCAGCGAGTGGGCGACATTATTGCCGTCGCCTACATAGGCGAGATGGACGTGCCGCAAATCGCCGAAATGCTCCCGCAAGGTGAAGAAGTCCGCCAACGCCTGACAGGGGTGCTCGTGGTCGGTGAGGGCGTTGATTACCGGCACGCCCGCGTGTTCCGCCATGGCGGTGACGGTGGCATGAGCGAAAGTGCGCAGGACAATGGCCTGCACCCAGCGCTCGAGGTTGCGGGCGATGTCGGGGAGCGATTCCCGCTCGTCAATCCGCGCCCCGCGCTGGTCAACGAACGAGCTGGTCCCGCCCAATCCGGCGATGCCCGCTTCAAACGTCAGGCGGGTGCGCAGAGAGGGTTTTTCAAAGAACAAGGCGATGTGGCGGCCGGCCAGACGGCCATGAAAATTTGCCGGCTGGGCTTTCACCTGCGCGGTGAGATTGAGAATGTATTCAACCTCTTCCGGCGTCAGATCGGCGACCGAAATCAAGTCGCGGTGAGTGGCGGCCATGGCGAGCGCCCGCTGTGTACTCATGACTTCCTCCTGGGGCCTGGGGCCCGGGGGAGTGGAACCGGAGGCGCGGGCGGGCCGCCCGCGCCCAGCACCTCATCCAGGGCGCGGATAACCACATCCACATGCCGGGCGGTAATGATGTAGGGCGGCAGGAAGCGCAACACCACTTCCTGCGTGCGATTGGCGATGATGCAACGATCCAGCAATCCCTGAAACACCGCCTTGGCCCGCTCCGCGGAATCCAATTCCATGCCCAGCATCAGGCCCACGCCGCGCACTTCGCGCACCCCCTCGTGCCGGGCGGCCAATTCCACCAGCTTCCGCTTGAAATAAGCGCCCATGAGCTTGACGTGGGCCAAGGTCTCCGGCTTCTCCAATACATCCAAAAAGGCCAGGGCCGCGGCGCAAGCCATAGGTCCGCCGCCGAAGGTAGTGCCGTGCAGCCCGGGATGCATGGCGCGCGACACGGCCTCGGTAGTGAGGATGGCGCCCATGGGCAAGCCGCCGGCCAGGGGCTTGGCTATGGTCACGATGTCGGGCTTGACGCGATAGCCCTGAAAAGCGAAGGGCTGGCCGGTACGCCCCAATCCGCACTGGATTTCGTCGCACAACAGCAGGGCGCCGGAATCCTTGCTCAGGGCGCGCGCGGCCGTCATGAATTCCGGGGAGAGCGGCCGAATGCCGCCTTCCCCTTGCAGCGGTTCCACGGCGACGGCGCACACGCTCTTGTCGAATTTGCGCTCCAGGTCGCGCACGTCGTTGAAACGCACGAAGCGGACGCCCGGCACCAAAGGCTCGAAGGGCGCGCGGTACTTTTCGGCCGCGGTGGTGGACAAGGCGCCCATCGTGCGCCCGTGGAACGCGTGTTCCAAAGCCAGAATGCGCCACGCCGGCCGGCCCGGCTTCCCCCGCTGCTGAGCGTAGGCGCGGGCCAGCTTCAGAGCGCCTTCCCAGGCCTCGGCGCCGCTGTTGCTGAAGAAGACGCGGTCCAGGCCCGCCAGCCGGGTGAGCCGCCCGGCCAGCTCCGCCTGATATTCGTGATAAAAGAGGTTGGAAATGTGCAGCACCTTGGCGGCTTGTGCCGCCAGCGCTTTGCGAATCGCCGGATGCCCGTGGCCCAGCGCATTCACCCCAATGCCGCTCAAGAAGTCCAGGTAGCGGCGCCCGGTGTGGTCGTACAGGTAAACGCCGCGTCCGCGGGTAAAGAGCACCGGATGCCGATCATAGGTGGGCAGCAGCAGGCGGGCTTCCGCCTTCCGGACCGCGTCCAACGGGGAAAGCGCCATTGCCGCGGTCGCGTTCATTGCACGGTCACCTCCGTCCCGGATTCGATTTTCGCGAAATACAATTGCGGCAAGACGTCGGCCTGCGAAGCCGGCATGATGCGCACGCGCCCCACGCCGCCGCGCAAGGCCAACTGGCATGCCTCCAGCTTGGGCAGCATGCCGCCGGAGACCACCGCTTTTTGCACCAGTAGAGGAATGTCGCTGAGGTGCAGCCAGCGAATCACGGCGCCGTCTTCGCCCTGCACGCCGGGCACGTCGGTAAGGAAAATCAGGGCGTTGGCCTGGCAGCCGGCGGCGCAGGCCGCGGCCATCTGGTCGGCGTTGATGTTGTAGTACTGGCCATCGCCCCCCAGGGCCAGGCTGGAAATTACCGGCACGGCGCCATTGCTCCAGATGGATTCGAGCCAGCGCGGCTGGACGGCGGTGATTTCCCCGACGAACCCCAGATCGCAGCCGGTGGAAGCTTTCTTGCGCGCGCGAAAGGCCAGGCCGTCGCCGCCGCACATGCCGACCGCCGGTTGTCCGGCCGCGTTCATGGCCGCCACCAGGGCCTTGTTGAGATGTCCGGCCAGCACCATCAGGGCCACGTCGCGCGTCTCCGAGTCGGTGATCCGCAAGCCGTTGAAGAAGTCGCTCTTTTTTCCCAATTGCGCCAGGGTGCGCGTCAGGGCCTTGCCGCCGCCGTGGACCACCGCCACCTGATGCCCGGCGCCCGCCAAGTCCGCCACCGCATGAGCGCATTTATGCAGGGTTTCCGGGGACTCGAGGGCCGTTCCTCCGATTTTAACTACGATTTTCATTGCAGTCCCTCCCGTTCGTTCCAGCCGTACATGAGGTTCATGTTCTGAACGGCCTGTCCGGCGGCCCCTTTCACGAGATTGTCGAGACACGATACGATCACCACCCGGCGCCCGTCCGGCGCGGCGCAGAAGCCGATGTCGCAGTAATTCGTGTGCACCGAATACTGAATCTGCGGCACGCGCGCGCCGAAAATCCGCACCCAGGGCGCTTCGCGGTAAAACCCGCTATAGCAGGCGTCCAAATCCGCGCCGCTCAGGTTGCGATTCAGGCGCAGGTAGATGGTGGAGAGAATTCCGCGCGGAATCGGCAGCAGGTGCGGCGTAAACACCAGTTGCCCGGCGTCGAGCCCGAGCTGTTCCAAAATCTCGCCCGTGTGCCGGTGATTGAAAATGGAATAGGCCGACAAATTATCGGCCACTTCCACGAAGTGCGTCTTGGGCGAAGGCTGCTTGCCCGCGCCGCTGACTCCGGATTTGGCGTCGCAGACGATGCCGTAGCTGCCGTCCACCAAACCCGCCCGGGCAAGCGGCGCCAGTCCCAGAATGATCGAGGTGGCATAGCAGCCGGGATTGGCCACCAGTTGCGCCTGCCGCACCTGTTCGCGGTGCAGTTCCGGGCTGCCGTAAACCGCTGCCGCATCCAATTTCGCCGCCGCCGCCGGGTCAGCGTCTTCGAATTTATAGACGGCGCGATGTTCCGCCTGCTTCAGCCGCCAGGCGCCGCTGAGATCGATTACCCGCAGGCCGCGCCGGATGGCCTCCGGCGCCAGCTCCCGCGAAAGCTCGTGCGGCGTGGCCATAAACAACAGCCCGGCGCCGGCGGCCTCGAGCTGGCTCCAGGAAAAAGGCAGCATCGGGCAGGCGCCATTGCCGGAGATCTGGGGATAAATCTCTTCCAGATTGAGCGCGCCCTTTTCCGCTTCCCGGCGCAGCAGCAGCGGGGGCTTCAGCCGGGGATGGCGCAGCAGAAGGCGCGTCAGTTCAAAACCGGAATATCCGGTCGCGCCCAACACCGCCGTTTGCAAGCCTTGGCTCACTATTCCAGCATCTCCCTTATGCGCGCCGCCGCGCGGCGGGCCCTCCGTTTGTCGGGACAGATCACCAGAATGGTATCGTCTCCCGCCACCGTGCCCACCACCTCGGGCCAGGCTTCCGCGTCCCAGGCCACGGCCACCGGCTGCGCGCTGCCGACGGCCGTCTTCAGCACCAGCAGGTTCTGCGCCTCGCGGACTTCGCGGCCGAACTCACGGAACAGCCGCTCCACCGAGTGCACCGCCGGCTGCGCCGGGGCCGCCGCTCCGTTCTGCGGCAGCGTATAACCTTGCGGCATCTTGACCAGGCCCAGCTTATGAATGTCCCGCGAGAGCGTGGCCTGGGTCACCTTACATCCGCGCTTGACCAATTCCCGGCGCAGGTCGTCCTGGCTGGCCACGGGACCGCGCCTGAGCAAATCGAGAATCACTCCGTGGCGGCCAAGCTGCGTCATAAACCCCTCGTGCCGCATATTTATACGCGGTAATGTATAAATATGCGGCAGCGGAGGGGGCGTGTCAAGAGAAAAATCGTCCCCCGTCCACGTCCCCTTGGCGTCCTTTGCGTTCGTTTTGTTTTCATTTCCAAGTTTCTGGGACAATAGACCCGTTATCGGCTGGCCGGGAATCCGTGGTGGATGTTTCCCGTTTGGCTGAAAGCTGAAAGCTGAGAGCTGAAAGCTGGAGTAACCATGCGGGCCATGGTGCTGGAACAGACGCGGCCGGTGGAGGCTTCGCCTTTGCGGGCGGCCGAGCTGGAATTGCCCGCGCCGGCGGCGGGCGAGGTGCGCGTGCGCGTCTCCTGTTGCGGCGTGTGTCATACGGATTTGCACCTCGTGGAAGGCGACCTGGCGCCGCATAAGCTGCCGCTGGTTCCCGGCCATCAGATTGCCGGCGTCATCGACGCGGCTGGACCGGGCGTGCGCCAGTGGCGGGCGGGAGACCGCGCCGGCATCCCTTGGCTGTACTCCACCGATGGCGAATGCCGCTATTGCCGGAGGGGACAGGAAAACTTGTGCGAGCACGCGCGTTTCACCGGCTATGACGTGAATGGCGGCTTCGCGGAGGCGGTGATCGTGGGCGAGGACTTTTGCTATCCGCTGCCGCGCAATTTCTCCGATGAGCATGCGGCGCCGCTGCTTTGCGCCGGCATCGTGGGTTATCGCTCGTACCGCCTGGCCGGCGTGCGCCGGGGCGATTTACTGGGGCTTTACGGCTTCGGCGCCAGCGCCCACATCGTGATCCAGGTGGCGCGCCACTTGGGGGCGGAAGTCTGCGTCTTCACGCGCACGCCGGCGCACGCCGAATTGGCCGCCAAGCTGGGCGCGGTATGGACCGGGAACGCCAAGCAACCGCCGCCGTCGCCGCTCGACGCCGCCATCATCTTTGCGCCCGCGGGCGCGCTGGCGCCCGCAGCTTTACGCGCCACGCGGCCGGGAGGCACGGTGGTTTGCGCCGGGATCACCATGTCGCCCATCCCGCAGATGGATTACGAATTGCTCTACCACGAGCGGATGTTGCGCAGCGTCGCCAACAGCACCCGCCAGGATGCCCGAGAGTTTCTTGAACTCGCCGCCCAGGTTCCGGTGCAAACCGAAGTGCAAGTCTATGCGCTGGCGGAGGCCAACCGCGCCTTGCAGGATCTGAAGGGCAGCCGCATTGCCGGTGCGGGGGTCTTGAAAATTGCGTAGGGATTCGGTGGCGCCTTGACAAAAGGTACCATATTAACCATAATGACCGTATTGATCGTTATGGTGGTGGAGAAATGATCACTGAGGTCAACGCCGTTACTTTCCGCCAGAAATTGGGCGAGATGCTAAACCAAGTGCAGTATCGCAATGCCACCATCGTCATTGACAAGGACGGGAAACCGGTAGCAGCGCTGGTCGGTGCCGAATTGTTTGCGCGAATCCGCCGTATGCGTGACCGCTTCGATGCTCTGAGCAGCCGCATCGCCGAAGCTTATGCAGGCGTGCCGGCCGGTAAAGGTCTGGCGGAAATCGATTCCATCGTGTCTCAGGAACGCAAGCGCTGATGGCCGGATTGCGGGTGGTCTTGGACACCAACGTACTTGTGTCGGGATTGGCCTACCCGGCGAGTATCCCCGGATGCATCGTCGGCGCTTGGCGTCAAGGCATACTCGAGGTCGTGTTGTCCCGATTCATTTTGGGAGAAATGATGCGGGTTCTGCCGCATCTGCCGCGGGTCAACCTTAATTCCGGGGAAATTAGGGACTTGGTTGACAGTTTCATGTTTCTCGCCGATATTGTTGATCCCGATTCTGTGGCGGAGCCAAACCTGCGCGATCCCGCTGACCGGCAAATATTGGGAACCTTGCTAGCCTCAAAAGCGGACTACTTAATTACCGGCGATAAGGATTTGCTTGCCCTGGCAGACCGGTATCCTATCGTCACGCCTGCGGCGTTTTGGGCGAAACATGGGTAACTACGATTTCTGCCAATCCCTAGACCTGTTTGAATCTCACCGCTGCCTTGGGGCCCAACCTGGTCACCACCGATTTGCCTTCCAGGGGCCGGCTTTCGCTGCCGGGATGGCGTTCCGCGGCGGTTCCCGTGGGCAGGCAGCGGTTGAGCGCGCCCAGCGCGCCGGCGGTGAGGCCCGGAAAGAGACCGTGAAAGGCGGCGAGCAATTTGGCGTGCGGAGTCAGGATGATTTCCGCCCGGCCGGCGCGCACCGCCGCGGCAATCTTCCGGGCAGCGCGGCGCGCGTCCATGGAGAGCATTGGCATCGTAGCGCCCAGGCTGAACCACGCGTACTCGGCGCGGTAGTCGCCTTTGAAGGTGGCATTCAGGTGCGATCCGGTGCGCATCAGGCCGGGAACGACGGTAGTGACTTTGACGCCGTCTTTGGCCAGCTCCGCGCGCAATCCCTCGGAGAAGGCCACCACCGCGAACTTGGCGCAATCGTACGGCAGCATATGCGGCACGGCGACCTTGCCGCCAATGGAAGCGATGTGCGCAATCCGGCCGCGGCGGCGCTCCACCATTTGGGGCAAGACGGTCAGCGTGGGATAAACCGCGCCCCAGAAAATAACATCCAGCGCCTCCTGGAAATCCTTCATGGTCTGCGACGCCACCGGCCCCACCTGAATGACGCCGGCGTTGGTGACGAGAATATCGATGCGTCCGAATCTGCCGTTGGCCTCAGCCACCATGCGCCGCACCTGCTCGCGGTCGGTGACATCGCAGCGTATGGCCAATACCTCGGCGCCTCCCTGTTCCAACTCTTCGCGGGCGGCCTGCAAGGACTCTTCGCCGCGCCCGCAAATGACGAGGCGGGCGCCCAGCCGCGCAAACTCCCGGGCCAGCGCCAGGCCCAGCCCGCGCGAGCTTCCAGTGATAAGAACCACTTGCCCGCGCACGTCTTGCCGCCGCATTCCCAGCCGGCGCCAAAGCGCCACTCCGGCCCAGCCCGCGCCCGCGCCCGCCAGCAGCAAACCGGCGCCGGCCGCTCCGAAGCGGGCCGCGCGGCGCCATCCGGCGCGTTTCACGGACGACTTGGATGCGAACTGCAGGAGTTGCCGGATCATGTCATGCCTTCCTTTCTGTTCCTTGAGATGCAAAGAGGCGACGCTGCGGAATTCGCCCTTGCCGGAGAGCCAAGCCACCGTTTGCTGCCGGCTGCCGCCAAGCGGTGTTCAGCACTGATGCCCCAAGGCACTACGATGCCCGGCGCCCGCATATTGTTGGATGCCTCGTAGGTCCCTGACTCTCATAATTGTGTACCACGGCTGCGGACTGCCGTTGTCAACTTTAGCCGGCCGTAGTATGTTCTCGGCGTGGGCTATCTGACCGATCTCGATGAGGCGGAAGGGCGCAAGCAGCGAAAGGCGCTCTTAAGAAGACCCTGGTTATGGATATTCTTCGCTATCCTCTTCGCTTGGATCTCCGGACATGCCATAGGTTCGGCCCGTCCAATACATGGGCATTTCGATGCCATGGCAAAATTGGCGATTGTCAACAGCTTGCTTTGTCTGTTAGCGGCAGTGCTCGCAGGAATTAGCGCGGCTCGATCGTACCGCGCCGTAGCCAATCCGCCGGCGCGCGTCAGCAAACCGGCAGCGAAGGTGCTAAACCTCGAATAAACCCGGAGGCCTCGCCTGCAGCTCGCGCGATACGCCGGCAGTTCTTATTCCGGTCTCGCCGGATTCGCGGTTGGCCAATTGCTCCCGCCTCGCGGGACTAATTGCGCTTGTCTTTCCGGTTAATCAGCGAGGCTACGTAGCCGGCGCCGAAGCCGTTGTCGATGTTGACGACGCTGACGTTGGAGGCGCAGGAATTGAGCATGCCGAGCAAGGCGGCGAGGCCGTCGAAGGCGGCGCCATAACCAATGCTGGTAGGAACGGCGATCACCGGCACGCCGACCAGGCCGCCGGCCACGCTGGGCAAAGCGCCTTCCATGCCGGCACAGACGATGAGCACGCGCGCCGCCGCCAGCTCCGCGCGGTTGGCCAGCAGGCGATGAATGCCGGCTACGCCGACGTCGTAGATGTGCAGGACGTCGTTGCCCATGATCTCGGCCGTCACCACGGCTTCTTCAGCCACCGGGATGTCGCCGGTGCCCGCCGAAATCACTACGATCTTGCCGTGGCCGTATTTTTTGCGGTCCTGGCGCAGAACGATCGCGCGCGCGAGCTCGCGGTATTCGGCCCGGGGAACCAACTGCTGCACGGCTGCGGCCTGCGCCGCGGTGGCGTGCGTGGCCAGCACGTTGCCGCCATGCTGCGCCAGACGGCTGAATATGGCGGCCACCTGAGAAGCGGACTTGCCTTTGCCGAAAATCACCTCCGGCAGGCCGGCGCGCAGGGCGCGGTGGTGGTCCACCTTGGCATAACCAAGGTCTTCAAAGGGCATATGCCGCAGGCGCGCCACCGCCTCATCGGGCGTGATCTTCCGGGCGCGCACGTCGGCAAACAGCTTGCGGAGGCGGGCGGCGTTCACGGTTTCACTTTATCACGTGATAATCTCCCCTCAGCGGCGCAAATACCATGGCGGCGGAAGGGCACAATCTGATCCTGGCGGCTACGGGCGCCAGCGGCGCGATATTCTTGCGGGAGATGGCGCTGGCGCTGGAGCGCGACCGGCGCGTCACCGCGGTGAACTTCATTGCTTCCGACAATGCTTTGCGGGTGCTGGCGGAGGAGTTGGCGATCGCCGGCCGCACCCAGCTCGTCAGGAAGTTGCTGGGAGCGGAGTCGCAGAAATTCCAGGAGTGCAGCAATGCCGATATCGGCGCCCGGATTGCCAGCGGTTCCTACCCCGGCGGCGCCATGATTGTCCTGCCGTGCAGCATGGGGACCCTGGCGCGGATTGCCCACGGTGCGGCCCACTGCCTGATCGAGCGGGCCGCGGATGTATGTTTGAAGGAGCGCCGCCCGCTGGTGCTCTGCGTGCGGGAAGCCCCGCTGAATAAAATCCACATCCGCAACCTGTACCGCGCGGCCGATGCCGGGGCCACCATCTATCCCCTGATCCCGGCGTACTATAACCGTCCTGCGACCCTGGAAGAAATGGCGCGGCAATATGTGGAGCGGGTGTTGGCGCATATCGGATTGCCCCAGCCGGGCGCCTACCAGTGGCCGGGATGACGCCGTAATTCTGCGGAAATTTGCCGGAAAGTAACCTTAGTACCGAAGGTAATCGTTGACTTGCAACCAGGGATGGATTATTTTCGGCTTACACCGGAAAGGAGGTGGTCCAGTGACAAAAAGCGAAAGTGACAGTTGCAGACCAGGTGAGGTGGCTGAGGCTTAGGGCGATTCGCTCTAGCTCGCAACTTCCGCAGGTTTTTTGGGAGTTTGGCGATGCCTCACCGGGGACCGCCTCAAGGTTTCCGCCGGAGTGAACGCCACAGCCAATCCCAACAGACTACCGAACGGCCCGCTGACGCCCATGACGGGGGCAAGCGGGCCGTTTCATGTTTGCCTGGCGATTGGGCGGGGTCGAAGCGCGACGCCTATTCCGGCGCTGGGGCGGGAGAGCTGGAACTGGTTTCAGCTACGGGGTGGGGAGAAGGCCTGGCGGATCAAGCGCTCCGTGTTTTGCGTCAGCCGCAAGTCCGCGAGGCCGCCGGAGGAGACCCAGCGGACGTCGCTGACGTCGCTGGCGGCGCGAAGTTCTCCACCCAGCAGGCGGCACAGGAAATCCACAAGAACATAGTGATACTGGATACGGCCGCCGGGGTCGCGGTAAATGTTGTCGAACACCTCGAGCACATTGCCGGCTTCCACGATCAGGCCGGTCTCTTCGCGCGCCTCGCGGACGGCTGCCTGGCGCAAGGTTTCACCCAGTTCCACCGCGCCTCCGGGAATCGACCACTGGCCATGCAGCGGTTCCGTGGCCCGCTTCACCAGCAGCACGCGCCCGTCCTCTATGATGACGGCGCCGGCGGCCGCAATGGGACGCTCCGGGTAGTCACGCTTCATAACGAACCGGTTTTCAGTTTACCGCTTGCCGATTGCCGCCGGAATCGCCGCGCAGGACGCGTGCGCGCAAGAGCTTCGCGGCCAGGGCGGGTTTCCCGGCGGTCTCAAAAGCCGGCAAAAAAACTGCGCGGCTGCACGTCGATGATCTTCCACTTTTTTCCCGCGCGGGCAAAGGTGAACCGGAGTTGATCGCGGTGCCGCAGCGGAGGTTCTTCGCCGCGCACGGGGAGGGCTTCCAGCGTAAAGTCCACCAAGGCGGCGCCGGTTTCGTCGTTGGTCTGCAAAAGATGGAAGCCCACGCGCACGGACAAATACTTCTGGCTGTTCTGCTGAAACAGCACTCCCAGGGAATCGGCGAACTCCGCGTAGCCGGGCATACGGGCGCTATCGAACAGCGCCAGGGTGCGGGCGCGGTCCTGAGTGATCAGGGCTTCGCGGAAGGCATGCAGCACGCGGCCGGCGGCGTCAGGGGAGAAAACCTCCTCGGGCGGCGCCGGTGGCGGCGCGGTTTGGGCGGCAGCCACGGCCGGCGAGATGATGCTGAGGATCATGAGGCAAAGCTTGAACATAGCCGCAGCTTAACGCTTATGAGCGTCCAGGAAAAGAAATCACATCGCCCCGGCGCCGGGACTGCGGCGCCAAACGCGCACGGTCTGCCAGAGCGAGAGCAGTAGAATCAGCGCGATCACGATTTGCGAAGTGAGGCAGAAAATGCACCAGGTGAACAGCACATATTTTTCGATGTAGGTGAGCCGCAGGGCAAAGCCCGTGCCCACCACCGCGCCCAGCAAGACCAGCAGGCTGGCCCACCGGCACTTCTTGGCGAAGGGCGCCAGTCCCATCAGCAGAGCGTAGCCGGCAATGCCAATGGCCGCCACCGGCACCTTGCCGATGGCCGAATAGATGCTCCGGTTGACGATGTCGCAGTTAAAGTTCGCGCCAATTTCGCAGTAGTCGCTTTCCGAGGTCGCATAATGGTTGTGCAGCGTGACGATGGAACACGCCAAGCCTACGATGGCCAGACCGAAGATGATCCAGCCCAGAAGGGCAGTGGTGCGGGAGCCTGCGGGCGAGGGGACCGGGGCGGCGCTCATGGTAGCTTGCACCCTGTCTTGTCGCTGAGCTGTTCCATCGTCTGAACGGCGGCGATGCGCTCTCCGTCGGCAAAGACCCAGGTGGGATAACGCACGATCTGCATTTCCTTGCAGGTATCGCTCTGCACGTTCATGGGCTGGCCAAGAATTCCGCACTCCACGTAATGCACGTACTTGAACGAGGCGCCGAACTTCTCCTTTTGCTCGGCACAGTGCGGGCAGAGCATATGGCCGTACATAGTGACCTGCTTGCGCGTCAGGCATTGTGCGAAGCGGTCAAGGTTGACGTCTTTGGCGGTTATTTCCTTCCTGGCGGCCGGCGTTGGGGAAACGCGCGGGGTCGCCTGGGCTGCGCTGGCAGGGGTCTTAGCGGGCTCAAGCGCAGGGCTGGACACGGGCGCAGGCGTGGCCTGCGGCGTAGCCGGCGCAGCGGCGACTTGATCCATCTTTGGCTGCTGGATCTGACTTTCATCCTGCTTCTTGCACGAGAAAAGCAATGCGCCGCAGAGCACGGCGGCCACAATGAAAATATTGACGGATCGCATGAAACTTATTCTAACCTGCCCGAGCCGGGAATTTCGAGGGCTAAACTTGCCGAAATGGCAGAGTGACGTTTGCCCCCGAAGCCCGCGTTCCGCGCGAAATTCCTGGGTTTCGTTCCGCACGCCAATATGCCGTTATGACTTGTTGCCGGAAAGCAGAGAGTTCACGGTGCGAACTAAACTGGCCAGTCCCGCCTGTTTGGGAAGAATGGCGTCAACCACTTCGCGCACCGAAACCGGAATGTCGGAAGTGTTGTTGGATGCCAAAATAATAGGAATGGCGCTATGTTCACGTATGCTGGCCGCCAGGGTTCCGCCATTCAAAACAGGCATGAAGTAGTCGATCAGCGCCAGCTCAACCGGGACGCAGCCCAGAATCGGGAGTGCGGCCTGGGGATCAGTTGTGGCGATGGTTCGATAGCCGAACTGATCCAGCGCTTCAATCCATGTGCCCAAAGTTGCCGGCGAGTCATCGACACACAGAATGGTCTTTGTTATTGCAGACATCGCGCCGATTGTAAGCGCCGGATTTGAAATGGGCAATGGCTTTGTGATGGCCACAATCGAATCTAATTAGTTGTGACCAGAGTGGGAATGAATTCCGGGGTCGGCCGGCAAAAGTCCCTTTTTGGGAATCCTGTTATGCCTGCGGCTCGGCGGCCACTTGCGGAACGGGGGACAACTAGCGGGCTTCGCTTTCCTTGAACATGTATTTGATGGCCGGCTTATAGACGAGGACGTTGGCCAAACCGGTGCGGAGCAGTTTTATGCAGTTCCGGTCGTACCACTCAATGATGCCGTGCAGTTCTTCTCCATCCTGAAGCACGACCACCATAGGGGTTTTGGCCTGTATTTGTTTTTGATAGTAAAAGTTCTCCGCGTGCGTTTGCTCCGGCGGCGGCTGCTTCTTGCCCGCGGGCGCAGAGGGCGGAGCGGGCCGCTCGCGGCGCTCTCCGGGCAAATCATTGCGCATTTCCGCCCGGTGGTTCAGGGTGGGCCGAATCAATTTCCGGCTGGTAAAAACTTCGCGTTCCGGTTCCGGCGCTCTGCCGGCCGCGGTGGAATCGTCTTTCATTGCTGGCGGCCTCCTCCGGCACGAGCGGCATCCCCCGTTCGGGCCAAGTGTCCAGGCATCGTTAGCTGCGCCCCCCTGGGATACGCCATGCCCAATATCGAGCGTGAAACCAGAGATTGGTTCCTGGGTGTGGACTTGGCGTTAAGCTATCACACAAGTTCAGGGAAGACAATCCTCAGTTCCTGCGCGGTCAATTCCCGCGGGCGTGGGGCGCCCAGGGTTCTGCAGAACCGGGAACGATGCCGGGCGCGACCCGGCGGGCAAGACATCGAAGCCGGCTCTTCCCGCATCTGAAAAATCCGGATGGTGCTGCGCGTTCTCGCCGCCGGTATGATCGCGGGCATCCTGTTCGCCGTCGCCTGGTACGTGTGGTTTTTGCATTGCAACCGGCGCAAGGCGGGGGATGTTCTGCGATGGGTCGCTGATGCCTTCCACGGGCACGGCCGGGTGGGTGGTGTGCGCTGGCTGACGAATTCCAGTTTTCAAGCGCGCTTGTGGCTTACGCCGGCAGTCTTCCGGCGGGCCTCACTGGTAATCCGCCTGCAGCCGCGGGAGATGCCGCTTTTATGGCTGCTCGGCCGCGTCCGGCAGCAGCCCGAGACGCTGACGTTCCAGGCGGACCTTGATGGCCCGCCCAGCTTCGACCTGGAGGTCCGGAATCACCGCTGGGAAAGTCACGCCCGCGGGCAAGCGCCGCTTACCGCGCGAAAATGGAGTGTGGGGCAAGTGGGACCCTTCGTTGCGACCACGCGCAACGATTGGCAACGCGAGATTACGGCCATGATGGGCGCGCTGGCCGCGGCGCGCGAATGCCACTGCTCGATGGTGTGCTTCCGCCGTTCTTCGCCCCATTTTTCGGTGACCGTGCCGCTTGAGGCCATTGCCCCCGAATCGCACACCCAGACGGAAATCTTCGACGTTTTGCGGGAGATTGCGATGGGCGCCTCCGCCGCGAGATTTTGAGCAAGAACCGCGAGCGCCCGTAGCGGCGTTTCTAGGGCTTCTTTTCCGGGACAACCACGAAAGGCGGGCCTGCGGGCTGAACGTGGTGCTCTGCGAAACAGGCCTTAATGCGGCGGCGAAGCTCACGGGCAATGTCGTCTTGTGTTCCGGGCCTGGATTTAATCAGCATCAGGTAATCCACTTCGGCCGGGCCGACGCGCTCAATCCCCGGGACCTCGGGATCAGCGATCAGCGCAAAAGCAAATTTCTGGTCCCGGCGCAAATCGGCGCCTACCTGCTTCAGCAATGCGATGACGCGGTCCGCATCTTCGTCATAGCTGACGGCGACGCGCAGCGAGGTCATCGCCCAATCGCGGGCAAAATTGGAAACGGCCGTGATCTGGTTGTTGGGGATGGTGTGCAGGGTCCCGTCCCCGCCGCGCAGCACCGTGCGGCGCAAGGTCATGTGCTCTACGGTGCCGGTTATGCCGGAAATCTTGACCAGGTCGCCGATGTCGTATTGATTCTCCAGCAGAATAAAGAAGCCGTTGATGACGTCGTGCACCAGGGTCTGCGCGCCAAATCCGATGGCCAGGCCCGCAATCCCGGCGCTGGCCAGCAAGGGCCCCATGTTGATGCCCAGAACGGGCAGAATCTGCATGGCGGCGACGAACAGAATGACGAAGAGACCCACGCCGTTGATCACGCTGGCCAGCGTGCGCAATTGCTGGGCGCGAATGCCGGGGGCCACTTCCGCCGCCCGCCGGCTGATTTTCGTCAACCGGCGCGTCACCAGATGCAGCAGGCGCACCAGGGCAAAAGCAATGCCCAGTACAACCACGATCTTGGGAACGTCCTGGCGCAGAAACTCCAGCGCGTCAATCCGCCAGCGTTGCACCACATCCCAGAAAGTGTGCAGCTCTCCATTCATCCTTGCGCGCGATTATAGCAAGGACGTCACGCTCGCAGTCCTCCGCCACGGGACCTAAGAGCTTCAAGGTTTTGGCCGGGGCCACCGGCCAGCCACGGAATAAGCGCCGCCGCGGAGACCGCGAAAACCCGCGGAACGTAAGACGGGAAACGTGAGACGTCCTTTGGCGGGGGCCCGGGGAGGGGAGCCGGAGACGCCGTCCCTCTATAATTTCCTTGTTCTGATTTCGAGGGAGGCAAAAGTGAAACCCATTGTTCCCGCCCTCATCTTGCTGCCATGCATGCTGGCTTTTCCGGCATCCGCGCAAATCTCCTCGCGGACCATCCCGCAAGCGGATAGAGATCAAGGCCAACACCCGGAACCGGACGACATCAGGCGGGAACGGGACATGCAGAAACAGCAGTTACGCGAGCTCAACCGCCAGCGCCAGGAACAAATGAAGCGCGACACTGACAAGCTGCTGCAACTGGCTACCGAACTCAAACAGTACGTGGACAAGACCAACGAGAACATCTTGTCGGTTGACGTCTTGAAGAAAGCGGACGAAATTGAGCGGCTGGCAAAATCCGTCAAAGACAAAATGAGGGCGACCTACGCCCCGACGCCGTAAGCGCACTACGGATTGGTCTTGCCGGGGGTCGGTGACGAGCTGCCACTTCCCTTTTCCGGCCACATAGTTTTGCGCTCCGCAGGGTTCGCTTGAGGGCCGGCTGGCTTCGGGGCCGCAGTCTGCGGAACATGGGCGGGAGGCGTGTATTTCTTCTTCCCCCCGGCTACTCCGGGAGTGCCGCCTCGCAGGGCGGGGCTAGGTTTCGCCGGCCGGGGCGGAGGGGCGGGCGGCGCAGGCTGAGGCACAACCTGCGGGCTGGCGGCGGGCGCCGGCGCTTCAGGAGCTGCGTTGGCAACCGGCAGAGCCGCCGGAGGTGGAACCAGCGCCCGGCGGGAGCGGAGCCGGCCGGCATAGAGGCCGGCGAGTCCGGCAAGCAAGACCAAAGTGAACAGGCCCAGAATGAACCCCAGCAGCATAAGCGGGCGCGGCCGGCGAGGGCGTGACGGCGCCGCAGGATAGGAAAACAGCGAAGGCTCGGCTGTTTCCTCCTGGGGAACCGGTTCGGCCAGTTCCATATCGCTGTCATAGGCATGCTGTTCCCCGGTTTTTGCCGTTTCCGCGCCATCTTCGGCGCGATGGCAGTTCTCGCACAGCTTGGCCCACGGAGGATTCTGATGGCCGCAAACCTTACATGCGATCCAGCCCGCCGAAGTCGCCAGGTAAACCGGTTCTGCAGGTTTCGGCGGCTCCGGTGTTGGCGCAGCCGGCTCACCGGCGGGGATTGCCGGCTCCCCCTGAACCGGCTCCGCAAAGCCAATGACATTGGACTTGTGGCGCAGGCCCGCGCTGGGAAACACGCTAGCTGTGGCGTCGAAGACAAACGCGGGGCTGGGCGGCGCCGCCGGCTCGTTCAGCGCCTCGGCAGACGCGTTTACGGATTCGGCCGGCTCCGGCTCCGTTGCGGCCGGAGCGGGCGCGGAGGCACTCTCGACCCCCTCACTGCCGGCATTTTCCCGCCAACCAGGATCAAGCTGAGCGCCGGACGGCCCGGAGGCTGCCGGGCTCCGGGAGCGCTGATACTCGTCGATGGTGGCGCCCAGTAACTCCGCAAACCGCTCTAACCGGTTCACTTGACGATCGTCGAATGCCTGAGGACGCGCAGACAAGACTTCCAGCAGTCCGGAGAGCCGCCCGGCCACGAATACCGGGACAATAATGATCGCTCCCAGATTGAGCTGCCGTGCCGCTGCCGCATCCACGCGCGGGTCGGCCTGGGTATCGGGGCAGTAAACGATCCCCGCGCTCCGCAGGCAATATCCGGAGAGTCCCGAATCCGGCCGCAGTTGCACGCCCACATCCGGGGCGGCGCCGATGCTGGCCCGGCAGATCATGCCCGTGTTGCCGCCAATCGCGACGGCCGCACCGCTGGCGGAAGTAATGATCTGAGCGCGCTCGGCGATGAGCTGCAGCGCCGCCTGAAAGTCCACTTCTTCGGAATCTTCCGATTCCTGGGGAGGTTCAGCCGCGGGCAATTCCGCTTCGGCGTCAATCTCAGCCGCGGCCACGGCCTCCGGCTGCGGCGCCGATTCCGGCAGGAAATATGCTTCTTGTGCGGGAACGCCGCGGGGATTGCGGCTCAGCCATTGCCGCAACTGCTCACGGGCGGCGGGATGGAGGTCGAGGAAGCGAATGCCGGCGCGCCCGCCCTGGCCCACCCAGGCAACCGTGCCGGTGCTGGTCACCGGCTTGGGATCGCCCGGCAGCTCGATACGCACGTCGCCCACCGTTCCCTGGGCGAGCGGCAAGAAGGGCTGAATCGCCATGCCGGTTTCGCTGAGGTCGATGACGATGCCGCGCTGCCACTGCCGTTCGGTTGCAGTCCGGCCCAGAGCGACGTCCACCGTCAGCAACTGGGAGGCGATAATGTTTTTCCGCCGGCTGCGGCGCCTCTCTGCGGCCGTACTTGAGTCCGGCATTCTGGCAGCCATGAGGACCTCTTGCCCTATGGAAATTGCCGCGGGCTGGCATCGAACCCGGCCGCCGTCTCGATCGGGCGGGGCGCCGGCACCGGTCCGGCGGAAACCGTAGCCGGACGCGGCGGCGATTCCGCCGGCCGCGCCTCGCCCTCTTCGTTCAGCAGGCGCGCCGCCGTCCGCAGAGCCTCGACTTCCTTCTGGATCTGCTGCAGTTCCGCTTCCTTCTGCTTCAACACATCAAAGATATTCTTCATGCCAAGCTCCGCTCGTCGTACGGCGCGCGGCGCCGTTATCTGACCGCCCAAACTCTTCCAATGACACCTTAGATTAACGCAATCGTCAAAAGTAATCCATCGCCGCAGATCCGGTCGCCGCTGATCCAGTCGAGATTCTCCACCGTTATATGCGCCCCCGTATATTCCGAGGATGAAGGCCTGTCAACGCAGGTAGCCGCAGGTCCGCAAGAAGGGCTGAAACATCCGAGCTGGATCATGGGTGACAATCTCGTAAGCCTGCGTAAAGCCGAGCTGACGCAATATGCCGGATCGCTGCCCGAATCCAAAATCGAGGAACTGGATAGCGCGCTGAAGATAGCGCTGGATCTGCCCTAAGAGGCCATCATTTCGGGAACCGTCACCAAGGCAAAGCCGCGCTCCCGGTAATGCTGAATAAGGCGGCGGGCCGCGATGACCGTCTGCGCGCGGCCGGCATGGGGCGCCAGGTGTCCGCCATCATGCAACAAAACCACATCCCCGCCGCGCGCCCGGCGAGCCACCTGGGCTTCAATTCCGGCAGCCGGTTTTGCCTTCCAATCGAAGCCGGCGGCGCTCCACATTACCGTCTGCAAGCCCAGCTCGCGGGCCACCTGCAACACCGCCGGACGGCGGCCGCCGAAGGGCGGCCGGAACAGGCGGGAATGTTCGCCCACCACGTCCGTCAGGGCGCGCGCGCACTCCTCGAGTTCCAGGCGAATCCGCGCCCGCGGGCAGAAGATGAGGTTGGGGTGGCTGTACGTGTGGTTGCCAATGGCATGGCCGGCCCGGGCCACCGCCTCCGCAATTTTGGGCCATAAGCGAACGTAGCGGCCAATCATGAAGAAGGTTGCCTTGGCCCCGTGTTGAGCGAGGACCTCCAGCAGGTCGAGGGTGTGCGGGTCGTTGGGACCATCGTCGAAGGTAAGGGCGATTTGACGGGCCGCGTCAGGCTTGCCGGTAAACGTGCGGCCGAACCATTGCGACTTCGGCGCCATGGAGCCGTAGCCCAGGCCGGCAGCGCCTCCCACGACAGCCGTAGTCATCAGTGCGGCAATCATTTTCTTGGCCGGTTTATTTTAGCAGCCGCGAAGCGCCAAGCAGCCTGTGGCGGCCGGCAATTGGCCGGCGTTCGCACTCAGGAACGGGAAACTGGAAATGGGGAACGCAACTCCGGGGGGAGGCGGGAGACGGGAGACCGGAGACGAGAGACGTGTTTTCGGCGGTTTGCTGCTGTTTACTGATTGCGCAATTGATTCTGGCGCGCGTACCAGCTATCCTGCCCGAGAGTCCGTCATGGCAAACCTTTTCGAGCTGCCCCGCTACCTTGCGATTGAAGGCCCCATACGGGTAGGGAAGAGCACTCTGGCCAGGATCGTGGCCGAGCGCCTGAACGCGCAACTGGTGACGGAACCGGAAGAAAATCCGTTTTTGCGCGCCTTCTACGATGGGGAGGCGGGAGCGGCGTTCCCGGCCCAGTTTGCCTTTCTGATCCGGCGCTTCGAGCAACTCAAGGCGCTGGAGGCGGGTCCCAATCTGCGCCGTACGATCGTGGCGGATTATATTTTCGAGAAAGATAAGCTTTTTGCCTGCCTGAACCTCAACGATCAGGAGCTGGAGATTTATAACCGCTATTACTCGCGGTTTCAAGCGCAGCTTCCGGCGCCCGATCTGGTCATTTATCTCCAGGCTACCCCTGAGGTGTTGAAAAAGCGGCTCAAGAAGAAACGCGCCCCGGGAGAAGCCGCCATCAGCGACGATTATCTGGCAGCGGTGGTGCAGGCTTATGAGCACTTCTTTTTTCATTACACCGCTTCCGATTTGTTGATCATCAACACGTCGGAGATCGACTTCGTGGACCGGAATCGGGATTTGCAGGAACTCCTGCAACGGCTTTCCGAACCGATTCGCGGCACGCAATATTTCCTGCCTTTGGCGGGCGACATCGAAGCCGCCGGCGCGTAGGCCACCCGCCGCTTGCCACGGGCGGCGGCTTTCGCATTTAATAGATAGTGTGCTGCAAACAGGCTCCATCCGCGAATGGCGGAAGGGCACTGGAGGACAAAGTGAGCAATGAACTTGCTGCCCGGACCCCTAAGGTTACGGCAGTATCCCTTCGGGAAAAGAAATCCAACCGGCAACCGATTACCAGCCTGACCGCCTACGACTTTACCAGCGCTCGTCTGGTGGATGAAGCCGGTATCGACATCATCCTGGTGGGCGATTCCCTGGCGCAAGTCATGTTGGGCTACGAAAACACCCTGCCCGTCACCATGGAAGAGATGTTGCACCATACGCGGGCGGTGCGCCGGGGCGTAAGGCGGGCTTTGCTGGTAGCCGACATGCCCTACTCCTCCTACCACATCACTTGCAAGGAGGCTTTGATCAATGCTTCCCGCTTCGTGAAAGAAGCCGGAGCGGAGGCGGTGAAGATCGAGGGCGGCAGTAAGCGTTACGAATTGATTCGCAAGGTGGTGGACGCTGAAATTCCCGTGATGGGACACATAGGTCTCATGCCGCAGTCGGTGCACGTGATGGGCGGTTATAAAGTGCAAGGCCAGACCCTGGAGTCCGCGGAACAATTAATGAAGGACGCAACCGCCCTGGAGCACGCCGGCGTGTTTGCCCTGGTGCTGGAAGGCATTCCGCGCGAGGTGGCCGCCATGATTACGGCCGAGGTCGGCGTTCCCACCATCGGCATTGGCGCCGGGCCGGAATGCGACGGACAGGTGCTGGTTCTTCACGATCTGCTCGGCATGAGCTTTACCCCGCCCGCGAAGTTCGTGCGCGCTTACGCCCAGGTGGGCGGCGTGATTCGCCAGGCGGTCGAGGCGTATAAGCGGGACGTGGAGGCGGGCGAATATCCGAACGATGCCGAGTCTTATCATCTGCCCCGCGATACCGCGGCTGCCCTCGGCCAGATCCGCGAACGCAAGAACGTTCTGGAGTTGAAGCGGCGGTAGAAAGCGATTCACGTTTCCGGTTTCAAGCGGGCCCGAGATGAAAATTCTCACGACGATTGCGGAAGCGCAGGCGGTCTGCCGGCAACTGCGGCGGGAAGGCCGGCGCTTGGGCCTGGTTCCCACCATGGGCGCTCTGCATGAAGGCCATCTGTCTCTGGTGCGGGCGGCCCGGACGCAAACTCCGGTGGTAATGGCCAGTATTTTTGTGAACCCACTGCAGTTCGGGCCGCAGGAAGACCTGCGACGTTACCCCCGCAACCTGGAACAGGACTGCCGTTTATTGGAAGCCGAAGAGGTGAAGCTGGTTTTCGCGCCGGCGGCAGAGGAGATGTATCCGGCCTCTCCTGCGGGTCTTAGCCATCCCTGCACGTTCGTGGAAGTGACCGGGCTCTCGGACAAGCTGGAGGGCAAGTCGCGTCCCGGGCACTTTCGCGGCGTCACGACCGTGGTGAATAAATTGTTCAACCTCATCGCTCCGGACGTGGCGTTTTTTGGCCAAAAGGACGCGCAGCAAGCAGTCATCATCCGGCGCATGGTGGGCGACCTGAATATGCCGGTGCAGGTGGTGGTATGCCCGACGGTGCGGGAATCGGACGGCTTGGCCATGAGTTCGCGCAACCGGTATCTGGACACCCTGCAGCGCCAAGCCGCCACGGTGTTATACCGGTCGCTGCAGCGCGTGCGGAGTCTTTTTGACGCGGGTGAGCGCAGCGCGGCAACGCTTGCCGAGGCCGGCCGCGGAGTGATCCGGGAAGAACCGCGGGCGCGCCTGGATTACTTCGAAATCGTCGATCCGGAAAGCCTCGCTTTCCTGGATGCCGCGCCGCCGGGGGCCCTGGCAGTCACGGCCGCTTATTTCGGCGAGACGCGGCTCATCGACAACCTGCTGCTGTAACCGGCGACTTCCTTTCCCGGCATTCCGTTCCGGGGCTTGCGCGGGGCCGCCTTTCTGCGGACAGCAAAATATCTGAGGCGCGAGGGGGGAGAACGTGCATCTCCTTTATAGAAGGAGATGCGCATTCATGTCTGCATTACACGATGTGAAGTTGTATGAGGGTGCGGCGGAAAAGCCGCTGAGCGAGATCATCCGCGAACGAAGAGCCACTCCACACTTCGACTCGTCCCCGGTTCCCGAAGCCGACCTGAAGAAGATCCTTGCCGCCGGGCTGGAGGCGCCCAGCGGCTACAACCTGCAACCCTGGCGTTTCCTCGTGGTGCGCGATCCGGAACAGCGAAAGCGTTTGCGCGAGGCGGCCATGGGCCAGCCCAAAGTCGAGGAGGCGCCCGTCATTCTGGTGGCGTGCGGCGATCCCCGCGCCTGGAAAGAAAGCGACCTCGAGTTGATGCTAAAAATGGGCAACCAGCACGGGTTCCCGGAATCGGGCAACGAAGGCGCCCGCCGGGCAGTGAACGGATTGCTGGGCGGCCAGGGCGGAACTGCCGCCGGCATCGGCGGAGACGTGAACCTATGGCTGAATCGCCACGTGATGATCGCGTTTACCACGGCCATGTGGATGGCGGAAGCCTTGGGTTACGATACCGCTCCCATGGAAGGCTTCTGGGAGGACAAGGTGCGCCAGGTGCTCGGCATCCCCGAGCCTGTGCGCGTGGTCGCGATGCTGGCCATCGGCCACCACCGCGGTCCGGATAAACTCTACGGCGGCCGCTTCGACATGGCCCGAACGGTTTTTGCGGAACGTTGGGGACAGTCCATCAAAATTTAGTTTGGACCGCGGCGCCGGCGAATCACCGGCGCTCTAACACATTTTCAGGATGCGGGCTTTGCTCCGCTCCAACAGAATAGGGCGCAATAACTCGGTAAGGCCGGCGGGGTCGGCCAGAAAACCGTCGTGCCCATGGCTGGAAGCGAGCTCGGAATATTCGCAGTCCACCTGCGCGGCGCGCATACGTTCCGCGAGGGCGCGCACCTCGGCCGCCGGGAACAGCCAATCCGAAGAGATCCCGATGAGCAACACGCGCGCGCGGATGCGGCGGAAAGCCGCCGCCTCCGAGCCGTACTTGCGCGCGGGATCGAACAAGTCCATGGCCTTGGCCAGCACCAGATAGCTATTGGCGTCGAAGCGTTTGACGAATTTTTCGCCCTGATGGTCCAGGTAGCCGGCGACATCGAAGCGTCCGCCCGCCGGGCCGTAAGGGTCTTCTCCGCTGCGGTCCGGCTTGCGGCTATAACGCTGGGTAAAGAGTTCGGCAGACTTGTAGGAAATCATGCCGATGGCCCGGGCCAGCGCCAGGCCGCCGGCGGGTTGCTCCGTGTACCGCCCGCCGTTGAAGTGGGGGTCATTGAGAATGGCCTGCCGCTGCAAATGGTTGAGCGCGAGGCCCATGGCGGAGAGCGGGGTGGAGCCGATGCCGATGCAAGCCTCCAGCCGGTCGGGGAAATCGATCGCCCATTGCAGCGCCTGCATGCCGCCAATCGAGCCGCCCAAGGCCACGCGCACCCGCTCAATGCCCAGGTGATCGAGCAAGCGAGCTTGGGCGCGGACCATGTCGCCGATGGTGACCACCGGGAAGTCGGGACCGTAGGGGCGGCCGGTATGCGCATGCAAGGAACCCGGGCCGGTGGAGCCGTAACAGGAGCCAATGACGTTCGAGCACAGGAAGCAGTATCGGGAGGTGTCGAAGGCGCCGTGTACGCCGAACATGTCCGCCCACCAGTCGGCGATGCGGGCCGAGCCGGACAAGGCGTGGCAAACCAGGACAACATTGTCGCGGCGCGGGCTGAGCTTGCCATAGAGCGCGTAGCGCAGCCGGACCGGGTGCAGCGAGCCCCCGGCGTCGAGCGCGAAGGGCGCGTCCGCGGCGAAAGTAAAGTCCCCTTCGGAAGCGGGCTGAATCATAATCTACCCTTTGGCGCCGGCGAGTTTGGCGCCGGCGGTGGCGAGCAATGCCTGGTCCAGATCGGCGATGATATCGCGCACATCTTCTATGCCGACGGAGAGCCGCACCTGGTCGGGGGTTACTCCGGTGGCGCGTTGTTCCTCATCGGAAAGCTGCTGATGCGTGGTCGAGGCCGGATGAATCACCAGCGATTTCGCATCGCCGATGTTGGCCAGCAGACTGAACAGTTTCAGCTTGTTGATAAAGGACCGGCCGGCTTCGTAGCCGCCCCGGATGCCGAAGGTTAGCAGCGCGCCGCCGCCCTCCGGCAAATACTTCTGCCCCAGTTTGTAGTAAAGGCTCGTCTTCAGACCCGGATAGTTCACCCAGGCAACTTCCCGGTGCTTCTCCAGGAACTGGGCCACGGCCAGCGCGTTCTGCGAATGCCGCTCCATGCGCAGGTGCAGCGTTTCCGCTCCCTGCAACAGCAGGAAGGCGTTGAACGGCGAGAGACAGGCGCCCGTGTCGCGCAGTCCCTGCACGCGGGCTTTGATGATAAAAGCCAGGGGCCCGAAGGCTTCCGTGTAGCTGACGCCGTGGTAGGAAGGATCGGGTTCGACAAAGTCGGGGAACCGTCCGGAAGCCTGCCAATCGAATTTACCGGCGTCCACAATGACGCCCCCAATCGAGGTCCCATGCCCGCCGATGAACTTTGTGGCCGAGTTTATGACGATGTCGGCGCCCCACTGGATGGGGCGGCACAAAGCCGGCGAGGCGGAGGTATTGTCAATGATGAGCGGCAGGCGGTTTTCATGGGCGATGGCGGCAAGACGCTCGATGTCGGCCACGTCCAGCTTGGGGTTGCCCAAGGTTTCGGTATAAAGCGCCCGCGTCTTGCCGTTGATGGCGGCGCTCAGTCCCTGGTAATCCTCGCCATCCACAAAACGAACTTGGATTCCCAGCTTCGGCAGGGTGTAGTGGAACAGGTTGTAAGTGCCGCCGTACAGTGAAGTAGTGGAAACGATTTCCTCACCCGCTTTGGCCAGGGTGGTGATGGTCAGCGTCTCCGCCGCCTGACCCGACGCCAGGGCGAGCGCCGCCGCGCCGCCTTCCAGGGCGGCAATGCGCTTTTCGAGTACGTCGGTGGTCGGATTCATGATCCGCGTGTAAATGTTGCCGAACTCCTTCAGCGCAAAGAGGCGCGCCGCGTGATCGGCGTCGTCGAAGACGTAGGAGCTGGTTTGGTAAATGGGTACGGCCCGCGACTTGGTCGCCGGGTCAGGTTGCTGGCCGCCGTGGACAGCCAAGGTCGCGAAACGATGTTCTTGGTCCGGCATTCGAATTTTCTCCTTAATCTTCGAACCCTTACCCGGAAAGGAACGCCTCTAAACGCAGATCAGAAGGCCGGTTCACGCCGAAAAATTAATATCTCCCGGGGCCGGCCCTTGCCGGCTCCGTAAACCTGCCGGTGACTCTCTATTCCGATCTACGTTCCCCGGCGCTCTTCAGCGGCTAAGGGTACGTCGGTTTCGCGGCATGCTAGGCGCAGGATTGCGGGCGGGAGCGCACCGCATGAAAAAGCCCCCGCCGCTAAAGATCGCTTCGGGGGCTCTCATATCCTTTTCGAGACCATCCAGCTCTTTAGCAGTTTTTAACGTGGAGCAAGTCACCTTAAATCGCCACGTGTGTTTAAAATTTTGGCGCTCAACAATCCGCCGCTTAGTATAGCACTCCTGTGGTTCCAGGTGCTCACTAAACGGCGGATGCTGTAAATCCGCTATTACAGTACTGCGCTTCCCGGACTAAGGGAAACGCAAACTTTTCATGCGTGAAATCGAGAAAACCGGGGCAACGCCCGGAGGCCGCCGTTCCAGATACTGCGGTTCGCGCTCCCGGTTTGGACGATGATTTATAGTTGTCCACCGTCTGTTACCTTATAATCCTCAGGCACTTGGAAGAGGCTGGGGTCAGGTTCAGTCTGCTGGATATCCGATACCTCCCGGGTAGTCTCGCCATTCCGGGGATCGTTGGATTTGGTCAAGAGCGCAAACTTGAGTTCTTTTGAGTACCACGATTCCATAACCCGGACTATGGACTGTTCGTTGCCTTCCTTGCCCGCGGGAATCGTTTGAGTTATGCGCATGCCGCTAGCGGTGAATCCCTCGATGTCCGTGGTTCCCAGGTCCTCGTTAGTCCAGTCAGCATGCTGGCTGGTACTGCCGGCCGTAGTCGTGGCGCCGGAAGAGGGCGGGGAGGCAAGCTGGGGAGATTGCACTGCGGCATTTCCGGCCGGAGTGGACGGAGGCGTGGCGCGATCAGGATGAAGTATTGGAGCGAGATGGCGGATAGTTGCGGCTTTGGAGGCTACGTTGAGACTGATTATGATGTTTTGGGTGTTGTCCATAATCTGGACATCGCGGCGCCTTCCGGCAGCGCCGGAAGATTTTTCCGTTTCGTATTCCGTCCTGGTTCGACCTTCGGAATCCCGGAAATAGTGCTCATGTTCTACGCGATGAATCCGGTTGCCGTCAGCCAGTACTCGCGTGGTTGTAACGGTGATTCTCGCCGAGAGTGGCGCTCCTTTCACCCCGCGCGAGACGCCTTCGGACCCCGGCCCCGGGGAGCTGGTTCCGGCCAGCAGCGCTGCCCCAGGTTGAGGTTCCGCCCTTTGTGCCAAAGCCATGCCGGCGCAGAAGAAAACTGCCACCGAGAATGCCGCACTTAGCCGCCTCATATAAAAGCCTCCAGGAACTATCTTAAACTCGATTTCCGTAACGTTACCGCGTTCGGGCTGCACGTGTCCGTCTCAGTGGTAAGACAATTGAGCGATTCGCATTTGTCTATGATTTCAGAGAAATAATTTGGCCGCCGGCGAAAAGGCCGGACCCGATCTAAGGTCAGGCTGCTCAGCTTGACATCCGTTTCCCCGTCTCGGCCCCATTTCCGAAGCACGGAACGCCCGGCGAACAACTTTGCCGCCCCTGAAATTTGTGAATCCCGCAGGGCACAGTTGAATCTAGGGCAATAATATCCGGAATTTCCTTTTGCCCGGCCGGCGAAGCGGCAAGGCCGGGCGCCGGGAATTGTCGAGAATGCATTGACCTTTGCTGCCGTGCCCCGTAAAATTAGTGTTTTGCCTGTGCTGACAACGCCTTGCAAGGTCAAACCCCTCCGCGAAAGTTGCGCGTAGCGGGGCTCCGGCCGGGGCGGGTGGCGGCGGGTTTACCGGGTAAGCCGCCGAAAGTGCAAGCGCAAGATTCCAAGCACGCTGAGACCCAATGCTTACGGGCCGGGGCCATTTGCGGCCTGAGCCGGAACGCTTGGGAAATGCGGAAGGAGAACGCCATGTACGCGGTGGTCCGCGCTGGGGGGAAGCAGTATCGAGTAGCGCCCGGGGATGTGCTCCGCATCGAAAAGCAGTCTGGCGGCGAAGGCGCCCTTGACTTTGAATTGCTCGCGGTGGGCGACAACGGGAAAATCTCCCGGCCGCAAGGCGAAGCCCGGGTGGTGGGTCAGGTGATCAACGAAGGCCGGGCCAGAAAGGTTCTGGTCTTCCATTTCAAGCGCAAGAAACAATATAAGAAGCTTAACGGGCATCGCCAGCCCTTTACGGCGGTGCGCATCACGGAAATCAGCTTCAACGGCCAGACGGAAAAGGCCCCGGAACTGGCCGAACGCGCTCCCAAAGCCAGTGCGGCGCCGGAAGGGGAAGTTGCCTCTTAGCAGACGATCCAGCGCCGGCTCAGGTTTTCCGGCGGCGCCGGCACGGGGACCCGGCCGTGGCGGCCGGGCGCAGTGGGCCGCAGACTAAGATTTGGAACGCAGGTTTTTATGGCGCATAAAAAAGGACTAGGCAGTTCACGCAATGGCCGCGATTCGAATTCGCAGCGGCTCGGATTCAAAGCTTTTGGCGGACAGATGGTTCCCGGAGGAACCATCATCGTGCGGCAGCGCGGTACCCGCGTAAAACCGGGGTTGAACGTGGGCCGCGGCAAGGACGACACCTTGTTCGCCAAGGTCAGCGGCAAGATCAAGTTTGTGGACCGCGGCCGCATGGGCAGGTTCGTCATGATCGAGCCGGAAGAAGCAGTGGCTGGTAGCTAGTAGCTAGGGGCCGGCCGGCATTGCCTTCCATGGCTCCAAGGTTCTGCCCGAGCACAATGCGGTGCTCCGTTCATCGGCATTGGATATGGCCGCCCAAACTCTCGGTGCGGATCAGAATCGTCTTCAATTCTCTGTCGATGTCCTTTTGTTACGAACCGGTTGTTGAACGCTGTTAAGTTCTCCGAATGGCTGCGGGTGATTCCCCCTAGCTACTAACTACTAGCTGCTAGCTACTGCTGAAGATGTTTATTGACGAGGCCAAAATCCGGATCAAGGCGGGCGACGGCGGCAATGGCTGTTTAGCCTTCCGGCGGGAGAAGTATGTTCCGCGCGGAGGGCCATCGGGCGGCGATGGCGGCCGGGGCGGCGATATCGTGATGGAATCCAGCGAGCGCCACAATACGCTGGTCCACTTCCGCTTCAATCCGGAATACCGGGCCCAGCGCGGGCGTCACGGCGAGGGCGCGAACCGCAGCGGGGCCGAAGGTAAAAGCGTGGTGCTGAAAGTCCCCGTGGGAACCATCGTCCGCGATGACGCCACGGACGAACTGGTGCACGATTTTTCGCGGCCGGACGAGCGCCTGGTGGTGGCGCGCGGGGGACGCGGAGGACGCGGCAACGCCCGCTTTGCCACTTCCACCCATCAGGCGCCGCGCGAGTGCGAACCCGGACGTCCCGGCGAAGAGCGGGTGCTGCGCCTCGAGCTGAAACTGCTCGCCGACGTTGGGTTGGTCGGCTATCCCAATGTCGGCAAGTCCACCCTGATCTCAAGAATCTCCGCCGCCCGGCCCAAGATTGCCGACTACCCGTTTACGACCCTGCAGCCCAATCTGGGCTTAGTGGCGCTGGGCGAACCCGATGGTCCCGACCCCGTCAGCTTCGTAGTGGCCGATATCCCCGGCCTCATCGAAGGCGCTCATGCCGGAGCGGGTTTGGGCACCCAATTCCTCCGCCATATCGAGCGTACCCGGCTGCTGCTGCACCTGGTGGACGTCTCCGATGCGAGCGGCCGCCCCGATCCCGTGCAGGACTTCAAGGTCATCATGGGAGAGCTGAAAAGTTTCGGCGCCGGACTGGAAACCAAGCCTGTGATGGTGGCCGCTTCGAAGGCCGATATTGCCAACCGCGAGAAATTGAGCAAACTGAAGCGCTATTGCACGCGTCACCGGCTGCCGCTGTTTCCCATTTCCGCACTAACCGGCGAAGGCCTCGAGAAACTGACTTGGGCCATGGCCGACAAGCTGAAAATTACATTTCCAGGAAGTTCTTAATCAGCTTCTTGCCTTCGGCAGTGAGCACGCTTTCGGGATGGAACTGCACGCCTTCAACGGGGAAGCGGCGGTGGCGCAGTCCCATGATGGTGCGCGTGCCGCCGCGCTCGGTGGTGTAAGCGGAAACTTCAAGTTCCGGGGGCAGACCTTCTTCGGCGACAATCAGGGAATGATAGCGGGTGGCGGTAAAGGGCGAACCCACTCCGGCAAAAATGGTGCGGCCGTCATGGGTGATCTCGCTGGTCTTGCCGTGCATCAGAAACGGGGCGCGCACCACGCTGCCGCCAAACGCCGCGCCGATGGCCTGATGCCCCAGGCAGACGCCCAGCAGGGGCTTCTTGCCGGCAAAGTAGCGGATCAATTCCATGCTGATGCCGGCGTCCTGCGGAGTGCACGGTCCGGGCGAAATCAGGATGCGGCTGGGATCGAGCGCGGCGATCTCGCTGACGCTAATCTGGTCGTTCCGCTTCACCATCACCTCGGCGCCCAGCTCCCCGAGGTACTGCACCAGGTTGTAGGTGAAGGAATCGTAGTTGTCCAAGACGAAAACCATTAGCCTTAGAGCTCTCCGCGCGCGATTTTGGTGGCGCGTATCAGGGCCTGCGCCTTATTCATGCACTCTTCGTATTCGCGGCGGGGATCGGAATCGGCCACGATGCCGGCTCCGGCCTGAACATAGGCGCGCTTGCCCTTCACCATCATAGTGCGGATGGCGATACAGGAGTCGAGGTTGCCGGCGAAATCGGCGTACATCACGGCGCCGCCATAGACGCCGCGGCGCACCGGTTCGAGTTCTTCGATGATTTCCATGGCCCGCACCTTGGGCGCGCCGGTCAGCGTACCGGCGGGAAAGCAGGCCGCGAACGCGTCGAGGCCTTGCAACTCGGGCCGCAGCTTGCCGGTGATGGCGGAAACCAGGTGCATCACGTGCGAGTAACGCTCGACGTACATCAAGCTGCGCACCCGCACCGAGCCGTAATCGCTGACGCGTCCCAGATCGTTCCGCCCCAGATCGACCAGCATTACGTGTTCGGCACACTCCTTCTCGTCGCGGCGCAACTCCTGCTCGAGGCGCTGGTCCTCGGCCTCGTCCCGGCCGCGCCCGCGCGTGCCCGCGATGGGACGATAGTCGAGCTGGCGTCCGGCAACCCGCACCAGCATTTCCGGCGAGGAGCCCAGCACGTGGGTATCGCCCAGGCGCAGGAAGTACATGTAGGGCGAAGGATTCACCGTGCGCAAGGCGCGGTAAATATCCAGCGGCGGGGCCGCCGCTTCGAAATCCAGGCGTTGCGAAAGCACCACCTGGAAAACATCGCCGGCGGCGATATATTCCTTGCCCCGGCGAACGCTGTTCATGTAGGCCCGCCGGCTGGAAGCGGCGTTGATCTTGAGTTTGCCGCCAGCCGGTTTGCCGGAGCGCGCCAAGGCGCGCGAAACGCCGCGCAGGCCGCGCGCCAGCGCGCGTTCCCAGGCGGCGGTGTCCGCCACGGCGCGGTCATAAGCCGCGCGCGGTTTCTCGCGGCGGACATCGGCGGCGGCCAGGATATGAATCTGGTGGCGCACGTGGTCGAAGGCCAGCAGGCGGTCGAAAAACATCAGCACGCAGTCGGGCACGTCCAGATCGGCGGCGGCCCGGCTCGGCAGCCGTTCCAGGAAACGTACGCAATCATACGCGAAGAACCCGACCGCGCCGGCGGTGAAGGGAGGCAAACCGGGAACCTGGGCGGCCTGATGCTCGCGCAGGAGGCGGCGCACGGTGTCGAACAGATTCTCGCGGCTGCGCCGGCGCTGTTTGCCGCGCGTAACTACAATCTCATCGCCGCGGCCGGTCACCATCTGGTACGGACGCACGCCCAAAAACGTGTAGCGTCCGACCTGCTCTCCCCCTTCCACCGATTCCAGCAGAAACGCATAAGGCTCGCCGGCGGCAATGCTGAGGAAAGCGGAGACCGGCGTCAGCAAGTCGGCAGGCACGGTGCGGGCGACCGGGACCAACGTGGCATTCCGCGCCAGCTCGCGAAAGGCCGGGTAATCAGGACATAACATGGACACTGTCATTTTAACCGACCGGCCCTTGTCCGGACGGACGCTGTACCCTGCCCTATCGGGGCCGTGAGTTGCAAGGCGATTGTCGTATACTCATCCCAAATTCGTTGGCTGCGTTGGCGGCGGCGGGCGAAGGAGGCGCGGCGCATGGAAGTTACCTTATGGGGAGTGCGCGGTTCCACCCCGACGCCGCAACCGGAGAACATACGTTACGGCGGCAACACGGCCTGCGTCGCGGTGCGGCTGAACGGCCGCCTGTACATTTTCGATTGCGGCACCGGGTTCCGCAATCTGGGCAAGCAGTTAAGCCGTGAGTACGCCGGCCGGCCCCTCCAGGCGCACATCTTCATATCCCACTACCATTGGGACCACATTCAGGGCATCCCGTTTTTCTCACCGCTCTACGATAACCCCGAAAACCACTTCTTTTTCCATTCTTCCAACCGCACCTGCGGATTGCAGGAAGCCATCGAAGGACAAATGGTCCTGCCCTATTTCCCCGTCAAGATGAACGAAATGGCGGCGCGGCGCGAGTTCTACAGCCTGGAAGAGGGCTGCGCTTCCTTCGAAGACTGCCGGATTCTGACCCGCCACCTGAATCATCCCCAGGGCTGCCTGGGCTTTCGCATCGAGTCCCCCACCGGATGCCTGGTGTACGCCACGGATCATGAACCCGGCAATCCGCAGTTCGACAAGGCCGTCCGTGAACTCGCCGAAGGCGCCGACGTATTGATTAGCGATGCGCAATACCTGCCGGAAGAGTACGCCGCGAAAAGACGCGGCTGGGGACACAGCCACTGGCGCGAATCGGTCGAAATTGCGCTGGCCGCCGGAGCCCAGCAGTTGATCCTGTTCCATCACGATCCCGACCGCAGTGATAGCTGCCTGGATGCCCTGGTGAACGAGGCGGGTGACTATCATCCCAAACTGCGCGCCGCCGCCGAAGGCATGGTGATCCATATCTAGTCTTCGGCCGTCGGTCATCGGCCGTTGGTCGTCGGCCCGGCAGGGCCTCTCATGCTAGACAGCCTCCCGGCAGGATTGAAGTCGTGTTCTTACCCAAGCCCACAGCGCCCTCCTGTCGCGGGGGGACGCGATCATTATGGAGCGGCGGTTGTTGCGAGGTCACCGGGGCCGACGGCCGACGACCGAAGGCCGACGACCAAAGAAAGAGCACGCCGGAATGCAGGAGGTAAAGCACAGGGATTCGGGCGTGCTGGAGAGAGCACAACTATCTGCTCCTGGAAACCCTCGCCTGGGGAAAAAGTTGCTCTGGACTACGAGAGATTTCTCAAACGTGAAACTGCTCAATCTTCGGGGGTGACTTGCCTCTCCGCTCCGGCCTTCTCGGCGGCTTCCATGCCGGTGCGGACACAATCGGGCACGCCGATGCCGCGGAAATAATTGCCGGCCAGGGCGAGTCCGGGCAAGGAAGAAAGCTGGGTCTTCATGCGGGCGAGGCGCTCCAGGTGGCCGACTGAAGGCTGGGCCATGGCGCGTTCCCAGCGATAAATGCGCGCCGCGCGCGGCTCGGCGCTGATGCCGGTGAGAGCGCGCAATTCCCGGCGCAGCGTCGCCACAATTTCGTCGTCGCTCATCTCCATCGCCTGCGGATCGCGCAGCCCACCCAGGAATCCGCGGACGATTCCCCTGCCGTCCGGGGCGCGGTGGGGAAATTTGTTATGGACAAAGGTGCAGGCCAGCAGGCGCCGGCCTTCGCTGCGGGGAACCAGAAAGCCAAATCCGCGGTCACGCCCGGCCAAGCCGTGGCTGTCGTAGATCAGCGAAACCGTCACCGAGGAACTATAGGAAATGCCGTTCAGTTCGTCCGCCAGGCGCGCCTCTGCGCCGGCCAGGAGCCCGCCGGCCACATGCGCCGGCGTGGCGATAATTACGGCAGCAAAGCGCTCCCGCCGGCCGGGAGTCATTACTTCCCACGAGTTGCCGGAGAATTGCAGGGCCTCCACCGGGCATCCGAGGCGCACGGCTTGCGTTTCCAGGCACGGCGCCAGCGCGTCCACGAGTTGCTGCATTCCCGCCTGCAGCGAAGAGAACAGCGGCGGTCTGGGCCTGCCGCCCAGCATTTGCGTCATGCGTCTGCGGGCGGCGAGCATGCCCCGGGTCAAACTGCCGTACTTGCGTTCCATGTCCACAAAGCGGGGCAGCACCGCCTGCACACTCAGGTGGCCGCAGTCGGCGCCGTAAACCCCGGAGAGCAACGGGTCGGCCAGCCGGTCCACCACTTCAGCGCCGAAATGCCGTTCTATGAATGCGGCTACGCTCTCGTCGGGCGCGGGCGGGCGCGGCGAACGGAAAAGCTCCGCGGCCATGCGCAGCTTGGTAGGCCAGGAAAACAGCGGCGTGAGCAAGGTGGGCAGCAGCCTGGTCGGCACCATGAGCATTAAGCCATCAGGCAGCTCGGCCATCCGGTGGTTCACCACAATGTACGTCTTGCGCCGGGCGTCATTGGAGCCGATGATCTGGCCGCCCAGGTCCAGTTCCCGGCAGAGCGTCAGGGCCCACGGCTTCTCCGTGAGAAAGGAGTCCGGGCCGCCTTCGATAAGGCAGCCTTCGGCGCGCTCCGACGCCAGCACACCGCCCAGGCGCCCAGCGCGCTCGAAGAGGACGTACTCGAGCGGCGCCCCCCGGCGCCTCTGTTTTTCCAGATAGTAAGCGGCACTGAGACCGCTGGCGCCGCCGCCGATAATAGCGATTCGCTTCATGCCGGCTCAAGGACTCAAGGCCTGGCGGCTGCGGACCACGGCAGCCAGCGCCGCCGTCAGCAGAGGCGAGGCATTGAGCGATTCCGCCCGCCACAGGCGCAGGCCGCACTCTGCGGCAAATTTCTTAAACAGAATATCGATGTCATAGAGAATTTCCACGTTATCGCAAAGGAAGCCTACGGGCTGGAGGAAAATTCCGGCATGGCCGCCTCCGCCCGTTGAAGCCAGTTCCCGGATGGTCTCTTCCACCGTGGGCCCCAGCCAAGTTCCACCGCTCATTCCCTGGCTCTGGAAGGCAAAGCGCCACTCCCGGGCGGAGAGTCCGGCGACGCGCCGGGCGGTCAGTTCCGCGGTCTGGCGCGCCTGTTCCTCGTAAGGATCGCCTTCCATGATCGTGCTCGCCGGAACGCTGTGGGCGGTGAAGATGACCGGGATGCGCGCTCCCGCTTCCGCGCACGCCTGCTTCCAGCCCGCTTCCAGTTTTCCGGCCAGGGCCTGGATCAGCAGCGGCTGGTCGTGCCAACTTTCGACAAAATCAAACGTGAAAACGGGCTGCGCCTCCTCCAGCGCCTGCCGGTACAGCCCGACGCTGGTGCGCGAATTTTGCGGCGTCAGGCAAACGACAATGGCGTGGGTTATGCCGTCGCTTGCCATCCGGGGCGCGGCTTCCCGAATATAAGGCGTCCAGTTGCGCATGCCCACATACACCGGCAAACCCAGTTCCCGCTGCAAGGCTTCGGCCTGCTGCAGCGTAAGGTCGCGCAGCGGCGAGCGCCCAATCAGCGCATAACGGCGCTGTACCTCGTCGATCACGGTCTGGGGAAGGGGGCGCCCGGCGGTGACCGCGTACAAGAAGCAGGGCACATCTTCGGCGCTCTCCGGCGAACCATGGGCCAGCAGCAGTACCGCGGTCTTAGCGCTGGGGGGCATGCTAGTTTTCGCCGAACCAGTCGATGGTTGCCGGTTGCGAGTTGGCCGAAGCCTCATGCACGAATTTGACCAGCGCCTTCACGTTCTCCACCGGCGTGTGCGGCAGAATGCCGTGTCCGAGATTGAAGATGTGGCCGGGACGCCCGCCGGCCCGCTCGAGAACGTCTTCGGCGCGCGCGCGCAAGGTTTCCCAGGGGGCGAACAGAAGTGCGGGATCGAGGTTCCCCTGGATGGCGCCCTTGTCGTCCATTGCCGCCCAGGCTTGATCCAGCGGAATGCGCCAATCCACGCCGATCACTTCCGCTCCGGTGCTCTTCATCAGCGGCAGCAGCATCGAGGTTTCGGTGCCGAAATAGATAACGGGCACGCCCGTCCGGCGAATGGCCTGCACCAGGCTGCGGGTGCGCGGCAGGACTTGTACCTGGTAATCCTCCACGCTAAGACAGCCCACCCAGCTATCGAAGATCTGGATGGCGTCGGCGCCGGCGCGCACTTGCTCCGCCGCGTACGCGGAGAGCACGCCGGCGAGCTTGCTCATAAGCTGGTCCCAGACCTGGGGCGCCTGATACATCATCTTTTTGGTTTCCAGGTAGTGGCGCGAACCGCCACCCTCGATCATGTAACTGGCCAGGGTAAAAGGAGCGCCGCAAAAACCGATCACCGGCAATTTTTCGCCGAAGTGCGCCGCCACCAGCCTGAGGGCCTCCGCCACATAGCCCAACTCGCCCGCGGAATCGGCGCGCAAAGCGGCCACGTCAGCCGCCTGCCGCAACGGTTTTTCGATCACCGGGCCCTCGCCCGGGGCGAAACGAAAGGGCAGGCCCATTACTTCCAGCGGCAGCAGCAGGTCGGCGAAGATGATGGCTGCGTCCACGCCCAGGGTCTCGGCCGCGGTAATCGTTATTTCGGCCGCCAGCCTGGGCGATTTGCAGATTTCGATGAGCGAATGATCTTTGCGTATCGCGCGGTACTCGGCCAGGTATCGCCCGGCCTGGCGCATGAACCACACCGGCGTCGTGTCCGCCACCCGCCCCCGGCACGCTTTGACGAATGCTGAATTTGGCGCTGACATGATTGACAATTCTACATGGTGACCGGGGATTTTGAACGTATTCACTCTATCGCCAACAGCCGGCCGCCAACGGTTGCCTGGCTGTACACTGGGAACGGCAAACGGCAAACTGAGGTGAGTGGTGGATGCGGTAGTCATTGGCTCGGGGCCGAACGGCTTGGCGGCGGCGATTGTGCTGGCCCAGGCCGGCCACCGCGTCACCGTTTTGGAAGCGGCCCGTACCCTCGGCGGCGGCGCGCGCTCCGCCGAGCTGACCTTGCCGGGATTTATCCATGACACCTGCTCGGCCGTGCATCCGCTGGCCATTGCCTCTCCGTTCTTTCGTACGCTGCCGTTGCGCCATCATGGGCTGGAGTGGATACAGCCGCCGGCGGCGCTGGCGCACCCGTTCGACGATGGCGCCGCCGTGGTGCTGGAAAACTCGCTGGACGCTACGGCGGCTTGCCTGGGAGAAGATGGCAACGCCTACTGCGAACTGATCGGTCCTTTGCTGAAGAACTGGAACGGGTTGTTGACGGATGTGCTGGCGCCTCTTCACCTGCCGGCGCACCCGATTCTGTTGGCCCGCTTCGCGTTCCCGGCCCTGCATTCGGCGGAAGTCCTGGCGCGCTCGCGCTTTCGCGGTGCGCGGGCGCGCGCCTTGTTCGCCGGCTTGGCCGCGCATTCCATGTTGCCGCTCAACCAGCGCGGCACGGCGGCCGCAGCAATCATTCTGGCCGCCGCCGCGCATAACGAGTCCTGGCCCTTTCCCCGCGGGGGCGCGCAGCAGATCAGCGACAGCTTGGCCCATTACCTGCGGTCGCTGGGAGGAGAAATTGCAACCGGAGTCAAGGTGGAGTCCCTGGAAACGCTGCCGGAGGCGCGCGCGGTTTTATGCGACCTGACGCCGCGCCAGTTGCTGAAACTGGCGGGCAGCCGCTTCCCGGAAGGCTACCGCCGCCGCTTGCAGAAGTACCGGTACGGGCCGGCCGCCTTCAAGGTGGATTGGGCCATGGCCGGGCCCATCCCTTGGAAGGCCCCAGGCTGCGCCCGCGCCGGCACGGTGCATCTGGGGGCGAGCCTGGAGGAAATCGCCGCCTCGGAGTCCGCCGTAGGGCAAGGCCGGCAAGCGGATCGTCCCTTTGTTTTGCTCGCCCAGCCCACTCTGTTCGATCCCACCCGCGCTCCGGCGGGCCGGCATACGGTGTGGGCTTATTGCCATGTTCCCCACGGCTCCGATTTCGACATGCTGGAACGGATCGAGGCCCAGGTGGAGCGCTTCGCTCCCGGCTTTCGCCGCCGCATCCTGACTCGTTCCGTGGCGCCGCCGGCGGCCCTGGAACGCTACAACCCCAATCTGGTGGGCGGCGACATCAACGGCGGCGCCTTCGATCTCCGGCAACTGTTTTTTCGGCCCACCCGGAGTTTGTACAGCACCCCGCTGCGCGATCTTTTCATTTGTTCCGCCTCCACGCCGCCCGGCGGCGGCGTTCACGGCATGTGCGGCTATTTCGCCGCGCAAAGAGCGCTTAAGATTCTGTAGTGAGCGGCGGGCGATTGGTGTGGTTCGCGCAATGCTGAACGAAGAAAAATCCCCGGGCCGCCGGCCACAGAAAGGGAGCTATGGTGAAATGGTTCGTTAATTGGTTTTTGAGCGCGTTGGCACTGCTGGTGGTGGCGAAGGTGGTGCCGGGAGTCCACGTGTCCGGGTTCAGCAGCGCGCTATGGGCGGCGCTCGTCTTCGGACTGGTAAACGCCACTCTGGGGACGCTGCTCAAAGTCGTCACGTTGCCTTTGACGGTCATCACGCTGGGATTGTTCGTACTGGTCATTAACGCCGTGATGTTCAAGTTCGCCGCTTGGTTTGCGCCGGGTTTCAGTGTCTTCGGTTTTTGGGCGGCGTTTTGGGGCGCATTCATCATGAGCCTGGTCAGCCTGGTGCTGCGCCGGCTGGTGTGGGGTCATCGCGCTTGATTCTTTCCCTGGCGCTCACGAGGTTGAGAAAAACTGGCGCGGGTGAATCAGAATCTAACCAACAACACATTTTCGCCGCCCTCGGTGCCGCTGAAACGGTGTCCCGGAGTTTCTGCATTTGCGGAAATGGAGGTGTTAGTCTCCCGTCAGGGAGAACACGAATTTAGCCCAGGACGGCAGCCTGCAAAACGCCCGCAGCGAGGCAACGTCTATACGCTGCCGTCCTGGGTAGCAGTTTTGTGATCGCCAAGTCCCGGCAGGGACGGCCGAAGAAGTTTCTTCCGGCGTGCTGCATGGCGTACGGTAAAAGCGCGGAGGAGATTTGGCGCAAGCCTATACATCAACGTGCCGTGCGGTCAGCGGGTGCTTTCCAGAAAATGATATTCGCCTTCAACGACGCCTGAGGCCTTGCCGATCGCGGTGGCGGCCGGACTGGTTATGAAGGCTCGAGCTTTGGCAACGTCCTCCACCTCGAAGAGAAAGAACACGTTGTCAGGCTGGTTCAACTCGCGCCAGAGGCTTTTTAGATGAAATCCGGCTGCCCGTTGCGCTTGGGCGTGAGAATCGAACACGGCTTTCCATTTGGCGAAATCCGCAACCCGGTTGCGGCATAACATGGCAATCATCCCGTGTCCCTCCGCGTTATCGGCCGTCCTCGCGCGGCCGCAGCCGCTGTCACCAGGCACACGCAACAGCTAGGGCTTCTTCTTGCCGTGCAGATTGAGCGTCCGCAGGTAGTCGGCAAATGCCTTGCCGAGGTCGGGCCGCTTAAGGGCAAACTCGACCGTGGCCTGGAGAAAGCCCAATTTGTCGCCGGTATCGTGCCGCCGGCCTTCAAAAATGAGGCCGTAAATTTTTTCGTGCTTGAGCAGTTGGCGCAGGCCGTCGGTCAGTTGCCACTCTCCTCCCGCGCCGCGATGAATCTTTTCCAGCATCTCGAAAATGCGCGGCGTCAGGACGTAGCGGCCGATGACGGCCAAATTCGAAGGCGCCTCCGCCGGTTTGGGTTTTTCCACCAGATTCTGGATTTCGAATAGCCGGCCTTTCCACCTGCCGCTCACCGGTTTGGCATCGACTACTCCATAGGAAGAAATGGCCGGTCCCTCGACCGCCTGCAGGGCAATCACCGAGCACTGCATTTCGTCGAAAACTTCGATCATCTGTTTCAGGCACGGCGCCGGCGCGTCGATCACGTCATCGGCCAGGAGGGCGGCAAACGGCTGTTCGCCCACCAGTTCGCGCGCCATCAAGATGGCGTGGCCCAGACCCAGCGCTTCTTTTTGCCGCACGTAGGCCACGTGGATCATGTCGCTGATGTGGCGCACGGTGGCCAGCAACTCCAGCTTGCCACGCTCTTCCAGCATGCGCTCCAGTTCGTAGCTGACGTCGAAATGGTCTTCAATCGCGGTCTTGCCCCGGCCCGTGACGATAATGATCTGGTCGCAGCCGGAGGCCAGCGCTTCTTCCACCCCATACTGAATGATGGGCTTGTCCACGATGGGCAGCATTTCTTTGGGCTGCGCTTTGGTGGCCGGCAAAAAGCGGGAACCCAGACCGGCAGCGGGAAATACAGCTTTACGTATGCGCTTTCTCATCTTGCACCCTAAGGTAACACCGTTTCACGTTTTTCGTTTCCCGTTGCCGGACCGGCGTGAAACGGGAAACGAGCAACGTGAAACGCCCTTCCCCCACGCCTAGCGTCCTTGCCGCAGCTTTCTGGATTTTTCTTCGACTCCCTGAGCCAATTTCTGTTTATGGGCGGCGAGTTTCTGGGCGAGGGTTTCGTCGGCGAGGGCCAACATTTGCGCCGCCAGGATGCCGGCGTTGGTGGCGCCGGCCCGGCCGATGGCGACGGTGGCCACCGGAATTCCCGCCGGCATTTGCACCGTGGCCAGCAGGGAATCCAGTCCCTGCAACGAAGACGAGGGAATCGGAACGCCAATGACCGGCAGCGTGGTTTCCGCCGCGATCAGCCCCGCCAAATGAGCGGCGCCGCCCGCCCCCGCGATGATCACCCGGATACCGCGCGCCGCCGCTTGCCGGGCAAACTCGGAGGTGCGTGCCGGCGAGCGGTGCGCGGAAGTGACGTCCATTTCGTAGGCAATGCCGAATTCCTCGAGCGCCTTGCCCGCCTCGCGCATGATCTCCAGATCGGAATCACTGCCCATTACGATGGAAACTCTTGTCATAACCGTCCCCCGTCTCCCGAAGTGCGTTTCACGTTTTTCGTTTCACGTTGCCCGAGACCCTGGCTTGTCCCGGCGCCGGCGCATCTGAGATCGCTTGCACGAGGCGAAACAGCATCTGATTGACCCGTTCACATATGCGGGATAGTTCGCGCTCTTGCTCCTTGGCAAGATATCCAAGATTAGAGGCAATGACAAGTTGCGTTTCGATTTCCATTAGCGAGCCCCGCGCATTGCTTAAGAACTGCCGGAACTCACCCGGGGAGAGCCTGCCCTGGCCCTCAGCTATATTGCTGGGCACGGAGATCGCCGCCCGGCGAAGCTGACCGGTCAAACCATATAGCTCCTCTCGTGGAAACTGCCGCGTGGCAGCATATATTTTCGTGACCAGGTCAATTGCGAGTTGCCAGACTTCCAGAGCCTTGTAAGAGTTGCTCATTGGCGCCTCAGGAACGCAAATTCCAGTTTTCAGAGCACCGCGTGAAGCCCAACGAAAAACGAAAAACGTGAAACGTTACTTCGCCGCTCTTAACGGCCTGGCCGCGATATCTTTGCGATAGTGCATGCCGTCGAAGTGGATTTTCGCGCAAGCAGCGTACGCGGCTTCCCGCGCCAGCTCTAGCGAAGGCGCGTGGGCGCTCACCCCCAGGACGCGGCCGCCGGCGGTATAGAAGCCGTCTTCTTGTTTGGCGGTGCCGGCATGAAAGATCTGGACGTTCCGGACCTGTGCGGCTTCCGTCAGCCCGGTAATCCGCTTGCCGGTTTCGTATGCTCCCGGATAGCCCTGCGACGCCAGCACGACACACACGGAAGCGTCATCGGACCAACGGAAGTCGCCGTCGCTGACGCGGCCATCGATGGCCGCCTCCATGGCTTCCACCAGGTCGCTCTGCAGCCGCAGGACGATGGGTTGCGCTTCGGGGTCGCCGAAACGGCAGTTGAATTCCAGCACCATGGGGCCGCGCGCCGTCATGATCAGCCCGCAGTAAAGAATGCCCTTGTACTCCATGCCCTCTTCCTTCATGCCTGTGACCGCGGGCCGCGCAATGTGGGTCAGCAGCCAGTCGCGCATGTGCGCATCGACGATGTCCGGGGTGGAGTAGGCGCCCATGCCGCCGGTGTTGGGACCGGTGTCGTTTTCGCCCACGCGCTTGTGGTCCTGCGTGCCGGCCAGCGGGGTTACATGCTCGCCGTCGCTCAACACCTGGAACGACAGTTCCTCCCCTTCCAAAAACTCCTCCAGCACCACCCGTATACCGGCGCCATCCAGCACTTTGCCGCTCAGCAGCTCCGCGGCGGCGGTGGCCGCCTCGTCTTTGGTCTTACAGACGATTACCCCCTTGCCGGCGGCCAATCCATCCGCTTTTACCACCAGCGGCGCGGAAAAATGGGGCAGCGCTTCTTTCAGCTCGGCCACGGAATTGCAAATGGCATACTTGGCCGTAGGTATCCGGTGCCGCTGCATAAATTGCTTGGCAAAAGCCTTGCTGGATTCCAGACACGCGGCGGCCTGGGTGGGGCCGAAGGTCCGCCAGCCACGGCGCGTGAATTCGTCCACTATGCCCAGCGCCAGCGGCGCCTCGGGACCCACCACGGTCAGATCGGGCCCGATACGCCCCGCCACCTGCACCAGCGACTCCAGATTCGCGGGCGAACCGGGCACGCACTCCGCCGCTTCGCCAATGCCGCCATTGCCCGGCACGCAGTACACCTGTTCCACCGCCGGAGATTGCCGGATCTTCCAGATCAGGGCGTGTTCGCGGCCGCCACTGCCGATCACCAATACCTTCTTCGACATCTCTTTACCTCGCTACCGGTTAGACGAGGGCATTCCCGGCGTCTGCGGACAGGGTAGGTGGCTTGCCGGAGCCGTGTCAATTATATTGGGGTCATGGCAGCCGAGATAATGTATGGCAAGCCCGTGGCCGAGCAAATAGAAAGCCGCGTGCGGGCGGGAGTTGCGGAATTCGTGCGCGCGTACGGGATTACGCCGCGCTTGGACGTGGTGCAGGTGGGCAGCAGTCCGGCCTCGACGCGCTATGTCCGGAAAAAACTGGAAGCCTGCGCCCGCTTGGGCATGCAGGCCGAACTGCACTTGTTCGAGGAAAGCGTCACCGGCGCGCAATTACATGCGGAGGTGTGCCGCCTGAGTCAGGACCGGCAAGTTCACGGCATCCTGGTGCAACTGCCGCTGCCGGCGCCCATCGAGAAACCCGCGGGGGAAGGCGACATCGGCAAGTTCGAGATTTTCGACGCCATCGCCGCGGAAAAGGACGTGGACGGCGTCTCCAAGTATTCCGTCCCGGCGCTCTATCGCGCCCAGCAGCGCTCCATGATGTTCTTGCCGTGTACGCCGCTGGCGGTGCTGCGCATGTTACGGTTTTACCGCATCGCAACCGAAGGGAAAGTCGCCGTGGCCGTGGGCCGGAATGACATTACCGCCAAACCCATGCACCATCTTTTCGGCGGGCGCATTTGCAATGCCACCGCCATCTGGTGTCACCGCTATACCCCCAAAGCAGATCATGATGCTTTTCTGCGGCAGGCGGATATCGTGGTCACCTCCGTCGGCAGCCACAAGTACCGGGTCACCGCGGAGATCATAAAAACCGGCGCGGTGGTGGTGGACATCGGCACGCGAATCGATTCCGACGGACGGCTGCGGGGTGATGTGGATTTCGAGGAAGTCAAAGAAGTCGCTTCCTATCTCACTCCCGTGCCCAAAGGCGTGGGTCCGGTTACGGTCGCGGCTTTGACGGAGAACCTGTTGCGGGCCGCGCAGTTTTGCGTGGGCGCGGGGAAAATGGGATACGGGCTCTAAGCAACACGGTTATTTACTACAGAGGACACGGAGAACGCAGAGGAAAGCAAAAAGCTTGAGCCGCAGAGCAGTACCGGTCGTCTTAGGTCAAAACCAGGCGGGTGATTGGTCTTCTGCCTCAGCGCCGTAAATCTCCGGGCTCCTGTCTTCCGACTTCCGGCTTCCAGCCGCCGGAGGAGCGCTGCACGTGCTGAAGGTCGGTCTTACCGGAGGCTTTGCCTGCGGAAAATCGGTGGTCGCCGGGATGTTTGCCGCGCTGGGCGCGCATGTGGCCAAGGCGGACGAGATCGCGCGCCGTCTGCTGCGTCCGGGCGAGGCCGTTTACTCCGCGGTGGTGGCAGCTTTCGGCAACGAGATACTCCGCGGCGGCGGGGAAATCGACCGCCGGAAGCTGGCCGCTCTCGCTTTCGCCACCCATGGGCCGCGGGTGGCGGAGCTCAATCGCCTGGTGCATCCCGCAGTGGTGGCGGAACAGGACCGCTGGAGCGAAGAGATTGGCCGGCAAGACCCCCAGGGCGTCGCCATAGTGGAGGCGGCGTTGATTTTCGAAGCCGGCGTGCGCGATCACTTCGACCGCGTAGTGGCCGTCACCTGCGAGCCTGGGCAAAAGGTGGAACGGCTGGCGGCCCGCCTGCACATCAGCCGGGAAGCGGCCCGGCAGGAAGTCGAAGCCCGCTCCCGCGCTCAATGGAGCGACGCCGAGAAGGCCCGGCTCGCCGATTTTGTCATAGACAACGCCGGTTCCCTGACGGAGACCGCCGAACAGGTGAAGCGGGTCTTCCTGGAGCTCAAACGCAAAGCCGGATGAAACGCCGAAGTTGCTGCGGAAAAGCGCAAATGAGCGCCGCCGCTACACTTTGACCGGCGCCGGGCGAAGTTGATCGGCGGCTAGGGGTTTTTGCCGGGGAGCTTCCGCGGCCGGGCCCCGCTAAACTGGGGGCTGGCCGCGGCGCACCTTCGGCGCGGCACTGACCGGTTCTATTCTTGCGCAAAGCCAAGTCTGGAATTTATGGTTAATTCAGGACGACTCGATTGCGTATGAGAAATCTCAGACCCTTCATCATAGCGGCGGCGCTGGCGGCGGCGTTTTTCTTTTACACCTCCTTTCGCGGGGGCTCGCTGCTGAACCCGGGAAGCTGGTTGCTTCCGGGGAAGCTGGAATTGACGGAAGCATCGCCGGGCAATGGCTCGCTGGATGCCGAGGAGCAGACCAACATCGCCGTGTACAAGAAGGTGTCGCCCTCGGTGGTCAACGTGACGGCTACGGCGATGGCGTTCAATTTCTTCTATGGGCTGATGCCCCAGAAAGGCCAGGGCACCGGCTTTGTCATCGACCGCGAAGGCCACATCCTGACCAATAATCACGTCGTCGAAGGGGCGCGGCTGATTGAAGTTACGCTGTACAACCGGAAGAAATACAAAGCTGAGCTCATCGGCACCGACAAAGCGCACGATTTGGCCGTGATTAAGATCGATGCTCCCAACCTGACCCCGGTGGTGCTGGGCGATTCGCGTAATCTGACGGTGGGTCAGTTCGTTTATGCCATTGGCAATCCTTTTGGATTGAACGGCACCATGACCCGCGGCATTGTCAGTTCCATCCGCTCGATTGAGACCCCCGAAGGCGCGATGATCGATGATGCCATCCAGACCGACGCCGCCATCAACCCCGGCAATTCCGGCGGGCCGCTGCTCAACTCCCGCGGTGAAGTGGTGGGCATTAACGCCATGATTGCCACCGGCGGCGTCGGCCAGAGCGCCGGCGTGGGCTTTGCCATTCCCATCAATACCGCCAAGGCAGTGCTCAACGACCTGGTCACGCTGGGGCGGGTTCGCCGTCCGACCCTGGGCATTAACGGTCTTCCTATCGGCCCGGAATTGGCCTCCGAACTGGGCTTGCCCGCCGATAACGGCGTGCTGATTATGCAAGTTATCGAGGGCGGGGCGGCCGAACGGGCGGGCTTGCACGGCGGCACCCAACAGGCATACCTGGGAAACACTCCCATTCTGCTGGGCGGCGACTTGATTGTAGCCATAGACGGCCAGCCGATTGAAGATTTGCAGGATATCGCCCGCATCATGAACAACCACCGCGCCGGCGATACCGTGCGGGTAACCGTCTTTCGCGGCAAGCGGGAGACGGAGTTCCAGGTTACCCTCGGCGAAGCGCGGCAACAGGTTTAGGAATCGGCCTTGACTTACGGCAACATTCGCCGGTGGCGTTGCGCGTCGCAGATTGGGTTTCTGCTGGTTTTTCTTTTTCTCCTGCTCAAGACGGAGTTCAGCGGGTCCTTTCGCGCCGTGCATGGCGATCTTCATCTGCCCTGGCCGGTGCGCTGGTTTCTGGAGCTTGACCCGCTGGTTGCCGTGGGCAACGCTTTGGCCACCCACGCGCTGTATCACGGCTTGCTCTGGTCCCTGGTCATAGTGGTGCCCACGTTTTTCCTGGGGCGCTTCTTTTGCGGCTGGATCTGTCCTTTGGGCAGCATTCATCATTTCTTCGGCGGCCTGCGTTCCGAGGGCAAACGCGGGCGCCGGCGCGTTGAATCCAACCGCTACCGTCCCTGGCAGGTATGGAAGTATTTCCTGCTGCTGGCTTTTCTCGCCGCCGCCCTGACCGGCAGCGGCGTCTTTGGTTGGTTCGATCCGGTTGCCTTGCTGACCCGGTCCCTGGGGCTGTCGCTGCTGCCCGGCATCAACTATGGCGTCAATGCCGTCACTGGCGCGCTCTATCACTCCCGCCTGCGCGTTCTCAAGCTCGTTGCCGATCTGCTTCAGTGGGTTATGGGCGTCACCATCCTGAGTTTTCGCCAGCCTAATTTTCGCCAGGCATTTCTGTTAGGCGTAATTTTTGTGGTTCTGCTGGCGCTGAATCTGTGGATCACGCGGCTGTGGTGCCGTCTGCTCTGTCCGCTGGGAGCGCTGTTGGGGCTGATTTCGCGCTGGTCGCTGCTGGGGCTGGCAAAACAGCCGGCCAACTGCGGCGATTGCAATCGTTGCCTGCTGCACTGCCAGGGCGGCGACGATCCGATTCCCGGGGCGCGCTGGCGCAAAGCCGAATGCCATCTGTGCCTCAACTGCACCGCCGATTGTCCGGAAGGCGCGTTGCATTGGCGCCTGACGGGAGCGCGCGGCCAAATGGTGGAAGGGCCGGACTTGAGCCGCCGGCGCGCGCTCACCGGAGTGGCGGCCGGCGTGGCCCTGGTGCCCCTGCTGCGCAGCGCTACCATCCTCGGCCCGGAACACCATGAGCGCCTGCTGCGGCCGCCGGGCGCGCTGGCCGAGAGGGATTTTCTGGCGCGTTGCATTCGCTGCGGCGAGTGCATGAAGGTGTGCCCTAATAACGCGCTGCATCCCACGCTGGCCGAAGCCGGTCTGGAAGGCTTGTGGTCGCCGGTATTAGTGCCGCGCGTCGGCTATTGCGAACCCAGTTGCACCCTTTGCAGCGACGTCTGTCCCACCGGCGCCATCTGGCAGATCACCGCCCGCGAGAAAGGCTGGGCGGCGGGAACCGGCACGGACCAGCCCATACGCATAGGCACGGCGTTTTACGACCGGGGACGCTGCCTGCCCTGGGCCATGGCCACCGACTGCATCGTTTGCGAAGAGTGGTGTCCGACCTCGCCCAAAGCCATTTATTTGCGGACCGCCGAGGTCTCGGACGCCACCGGCATCGTCAAGCAGGTGCGGCAGCCGTACCTGCAGCCGGACCGCTGCGTGGGTTGCGGCGCCTGCGAATTCGCCTGCCCGGTCCAGGACCGGCCCGCCATATATGTGACCAGCATCGGCGAGTCCCGGTCGAAGGCAAACCAGATTTTGTTGCGCCGGGGGTGAAGGCCGATGCGGAAGATTATTCTCATCACCATAATTTCCTTCCTGGGCGCTTTTGCCGGCTGCACGCGGCATGGCGCCGCCGCGCTTCTGCCGCAGTCCGCTTCCGGCTGGACCAGAATCAGCGAGCCGCGCACCTTCAAGCCGGATGAGCTGTGGAGCTATATTGACGGGGCGGCCGATCAATATGTTTCGGCAGGCGTTCGTCTCACCGTCACTGCGGATTACCGTTACGGCGGGCGCGTGGACGCGGTTGCCGACGTGCACCGCTTCGCTTCCCCGGAGGGCGCCCGCCGCATCATGGACGCGGAAGCCGATAACGGCAGCCAACCCGCCCCCATCGGCGACGTGGCGCGCGTCTTCAGCCAGACATTGGTGTTTCGCCGCGGCCCTTACCTGGTGCGCCTCGTCGCTTATCAGGATGTCCCTGAAACCCGGGCCGCGCTGATTGCCCTTGCCCAGGCGATTGCGGGAAATATGTAAGCCGGCTGGGGCGAATACGGAACTTGGCTGCCGCGCCTGCGTATTTAAGGAATAATGGATAGCTGACATGCGCATGCTAGGCGACATTTTCCGGCAAACCTTCTCCACCCTATGGGCGCACAAGCTGCGCTCGTTCCTCACCATGTTCGGCATCGCCTGGGGCGTGGGTTCGTTGTTGCTGCTGGTGGGGTTCGGGGAAGGCTTCCGTTCCGGCAATCAGCGGGAAATGGAGGAGTTCGGCAAAAACATCATGTTCATCTTTCCGGGCCGGGCGCCGGTGGTGCAAGGCAACATGAGCTCCGCCCGCCGGTATCTGCTCACCTATCAGGACTATCTTGACATCGTTCATACCGCTCCCCATGTCGGCGATGCTTCACCGGTTCTGGCCCGGGATGATGTGCGGGCGGTAAGCGAATTCGCCAGCGCCAACGGCCAGATTACCGGCGTGGAGCCGCAGTTCAATCAGATACGGTTTCTCCCGGTAAACCAGGGGCGCTGGCTGAACGTTAGGGACGAAAGCGAGAGACGCAACGTGATCGTACTCGGGGACGAGCTGACCAGGAACCTGTTTCCCGGACGCCCCGCCGTAGGCGCCGGCATTGTGCTCAACGGCGTAAGCTTTACCGTGGTTGGCACCATGCAGCGGGTCGGCCGCGGCGACAATAATTCCACCAATATGCGCGGCTACATCCCTTACGCTGTCATGAACATGTACTTCCCGCTGACCGGCGAAGAGGAGCGCAATGCCCTTTCGTTCATCAACTACCAGCCGCGCCTGCGCGCCGAGCACCGGCAGGCGGAGATGGATGTCCGCAAGATCGTCGCCCGCAATCACCGTTTCGATTATCGTGACGACAACGCCTTCGATCTGTTTGACACGATCCAGGAATCCGAGATGGTCGGTTCCATTTTTGACGCTATGGACGTGTTTCTGGGCGGCGTGGGCATGGTCACCCTGGCGCTGGGCGCGATTGGCGTCATCAACATCATGCTGGTGTCGGTGAGCGAGCGTACCCGGGAGATCGGATTGCGCAAGTCGTTGGGCGCGACGAATCGCAACATCCTGCTACAGTTTCTGCTGGAAGGAGTTTTGCTGACTCTGGTCAGCGGCTTGATGGGGATGGGCCTGGCCTCGGCTTTGATGGCGGTCCTGGGAAATCTTCCCCGTCCGGAAGGATATGATCCGCCCAAGCTCGTGCCCGTCACCGCGGTGCTGGCGATCGGGAGCCTGATGCTGGCCGGGGTGGCCGCCGGAGTTTATCCAGCGCGCAAGGCGGCCATGCTGCCGCCGGTGGAGGCGCTCCGCCAGGAGTAACCCATGCTGCGCGATTTATTGCGGGAAAGCTGGGCGGCGTTGCGGCACAACCGGCGCAGCGCCGCGCTTACCATGCTGGGCATGGCCTGGGGAATCGCCACCGTGGTTCTCCTGCTGGCTTATGGCAACGGCTTTGGCTCGGCTATCAGCAACATCTTTGCCACGTTCGGCACCAAGACCATGGTCCTGGTGCCGGGACGCACTTCCATGCAGGCGGGCGGACAGAAGGCGGGAGCCCTGCTGCAGTTCACCATGAGCGATGTGGACCTGCTGACCACCAACGTTCCGCAAATCACCCGCATCACTCCGGAGCTGGGCAAGGACTGTACGGTTCAGTTTGAAAACCGCTCGTTCACCTTTCGCGCCAGCGGAGGTTATCCCAATACCGCCGCTATCCGCGTGCTCGAACCGGCGGAGGGCCGCTTTTTTGGCCTGGAGGAGGAGGAGCGGCGGGCCCGCGTGGTCGTGCTCGGCTCCGAGGCCAAAGAAAAACTCTTTTCCGGCCGCCGCGCCGTGGGCGAAAGCCTCCGCATCGACGGCATCCGTTTCCAGGTAATCGGCGTGCTCGCCCCCAAAATGCAGGAAAGCGATTCCGATATCAATCGCATCCTTTACCTCCCCTTTTCCACGATGAGCGAATTGCGGGACACGCATTATATAGAGTCGATCTGGTTCAGCTACGAGGTGGAAGACTATCAGGGAGTAGAGCGGGCGGTGCGTCAGGTGATGGCCATACCGCATAGGTTCGACCCCGCCGACCGCCGCGCCTTGCGCGTATACAACCTGATGGAACAAGTGCACCAGTTCCAGGTGATTATCCTCGGCCTGAAGGTCCTGCTGGCATTCATCGGCTCACTGACCCTGGGAATCGGCGGAGTCGGCTTGATGAACATCATGCTGGTCTCGGTGATGCAACGGACTCGCGAGGTAGGCATGCTGAAGGCGCTGGGCTCTCGCCGGCGCGATATCTTCCTGCAGTTCCTGGCGGAGGCGTTGATTATCAGTTTCCTCGGCGGAATTCTGGGAATGGTTCTGGCCTATGCCATCGCCCTCTCGGCAGGCCGGCTGACTCTGTATAGCGCCGTGGCCAAATATGCCGAAGCCGGCGACATCCGCTTGCTCATAGATCCGGGCACATTGTTGATCGCTACCCTCATCCTTACCGGCGTGGGATTGGTCAGCGGCCTGGTGCCCGCCATCCGCGCTTCCCGCTTGGACCCCATCGAAGCCTTGCGGTACGAGTAGGCCGCCACCGGCTATTGGTTGCTGTACAAGGAATGTCCGATTTAAGGGTGGAAGAGCCGGTCCCGCATCACGGTGGAAGAGCGGGGCTTCAGCCCAGCGTCACCCGCGCCTCCCTACGGTGGCTTTAGCCACGGTGGAGAGGACATTACTTCTGTAGTCACCGGGCTAGTCCGACTTCTTCTTCTTGGTGGGCTTGGTGGAATAACTGGTTTGCACCTTCTCGCCCAGGCTCGTGAGTAAGTCTTTGGCGGCCTGGGCATTGGGCCCGTTCGGCGCCAACTCCAGATACTTCTGCAAATCGGCGCTGACTTCGGGGGACGCAATTGCCATCCCCGTCTTTTCATCGAGCTTGGCCGTGGCCAGCAGGTTCACCCCTTTCTGGTAATAGGCTTCGGCGTACTTCGGATCGGTGGCAATGGCCTTGTCAAAAGCCGCGTTGGCCTCTTCCGTCTTTCCGGCGTTGGTCAGGACCGCGCCCAGGTTGAAATACTGTTTGGCGGCGCTTGGCGGATCCAGTTGCGCGGCCGTCTCGTATTCCTGCGTGGCCTCCTTCAACTCTCCCATCCGGGAGTACGCCTGGGCGAGCTGGGAATGATAGGGGGCGTTGGACGATTTGATTTCAATAGCCTTCTGAAATGCGGTTACCGCCTCCTTAAGGTCGGCGCTTGAGGTGGCCTTGTCCCCGGCGGTTTGGGCCTGCTTGCCGGCGCCCAGATAAGCGTGCCCGAGCTGTGCCCACAGAACGTCACGGGTAGCGTCTTTCCGGGTTGCGTCCGCCAGCATCTTCACGGCGCCCGGGTAATCGCCCTTGTCCTCGGCAGCGACCGCGGCTTTGATGGTCTCGTTCAGCGAGCCGACCATTTGCTTTTCCTTCTCGTTCTGCGCCTGGATCTCCGCGTTCTGCTTCTCCTCCTCCTTCGAAGCCGGCGTCACAGCGGCGCCCTCCATGGGAGCACCAAGATTGAAGTTGTAGATATTCCCAACGATTTGGTCGTGTCTGGCCGCGGAAAGCAACACGCCCTTGAGTTCCTGGACCAGCTTGCCGTCTTTCGAAACACTTAGGTCGTAGTTGCCGATGGGGATAGTGGTGGAATAATAGTCCCCGCGGTCGTCCGTCTTCAGTTGGAACCTGCGTCCATTGTCGGTGTTCGCCAGATCGATGGTGGCGCCCACCACCGGGCTGCCATCCTTTTCGGTGACTCTGCCCCGAATACTGGCAAATTGCGCCCACGCCGGGGTTGCACACCACGCGGCCATCATGACCAGAACGGCGGCGGCCATCTTGGTTTTCATCACTTGCCCCTCCCGAATCAGAATGAATGTCTTCCCAACTCCATGCCGCCGGACCGCGGGCGCCTTAAGGCGCGCCGGGATGGAGGGCCGGTCTCTCCACATACGGTATGGGATCGGGCGCGCCGGCGGCCGCAAAGGCGCGCCGGCGCAACACGCAACTCTCACAAATCCCGCAGGCCCTGTCCTCGCGGCTGTAACAGGACCACGTTAAATCGAAGGGAGCGCCGAGTTCAAGGCCAAGCTGTACGATTTCCGCTTTGCGCATGGCAATCAGCGGCGCCACCACCTCGATTTTGCCCTGGCGCGTGCCGGCGCGGATGGCCTCATTGTAGGCACGGTAAAAGGCCGGCCGGCAATCAGGATAGCCCGAGCTGTCCTGCTCAACCGCGCCGATTATGACCCTCTCGGCGCCCAGCACCTCGGCCCAGCTTACCGCGGCGGCCAGAAAATGAGCGTTGCGGAACGGCACGTAAGTAACCGGAATCTGTTCCCCGATATTGCCCGCCGCCTCCGGCACGGCGATCTTCTCATCGGTAAGGGCCGAGCCGCCGATGGCGCGAAACACGGGATTGCGCACGATCAGCCGTTCGCCGATCCCGAGGCGGCCGCAAATCGCCTGGAAGGCCTGTTGCTCCCGGGCTTCGGTCCGCTGACCGTAATCGATGTGCAGCGCCGCTGCTTGGTAATCACGCGCCGCCAGCGCGGCGCAGACGCAGGAGTCCATCCCTCCGCTCAGCAAAACTACAGCACCCGCGCCACTCCGGGTTGGGCCGGTGGTCTTCATGTGCCTCCGTTCAGACGCCCCTCTGCGCCGGGTCCCAAATGAATTTGTGAATTTGCAGACCCAGGCGTACCGGCAATTCATCGGCCAGTATCCATTCGGCCAGTTGGCGCGGGTCCAGCAGGCAGTGCGAGGCGTCGCGGGCGCCGTGTGCGTCTTTAGCGAACGCCGGCGAAAAAATCACCTCCGCCACGCGCCCGCTTAACGGCTGTTCGCGCAGGAATTGACGGGCAAATTCGTAGTCCTCGCGCCCGGCCAGCACGAACTTGACCTCATCGTGCGGCTGGAGCGCCCCCAGGTTCTCCGTCCGGAAGGCGCCGCCTTCGGCCGAACCCGGACACTTCACGTCTACGATCTTGATCACCGCTGCCGGAACCCGTTCCAGCGGGCGCTCGCCGCTGGTTTCCAGCAGCACCCGGTAGCCTTCCGCCAACAGGCGTTCCATCAGCGGAACCACCTCGCTCTCCTGTAACATCGGTTCGCCGCCGGTGATTTCCACCAACGGCGGGCGCGCCGCGGCCCCAGTGAGCGCCCGGACCCGGGCCATCACTTCGCCGGGAGCCAGCCGCTCTCCGCCGCTAAAGGTGTATTCGCTGTCGCACCAGGAACAGCGCAGATTGCAGCCGGTCAGCCGCACAAAGATGCAGGGCAAGCCCGCGTACGAAGACTCTCCCTGCAGCGAGCGGTAGATTTCGGTGATCTGCATACCAGCTACTCAAAGTAGGTTGCCGTGGTGGTATCGGTCTCCCACAGTTTCACCCGTTTGATCCGGACCCGGCCCCCGGTACTCTCGCGCAGCCGTTCACCGATTTCCTGATAGAAGTATCTCGCCATGTTTTCCGCCGACGGATTTTGCTGCCGGAAAGGCTCGATGTCGTTCAAAAACTGGTGGTCGAAGCGCTCGATCACCTGATTCATCGCCGCCTTCAGGTCCTTGAAATCGTAGAGCAAGCCAATGGCGTCCAGCGTTTCGCCGGCCAGGGTAACCCGCACCTTGTAGTTGTGTCCGTGCGGGTTCTCGCACTTGCCGCGGTAACCGCGCAAGGCATGGCCGGCGGCGAAAGTCTCGTCGACGCTGATTTCAAACATAACCCTTTATTTTACAGGAACCACCTGGCGGAAAGTGCTTGCTAACCAGCGCCCGCCACTTGAGAATATTCCTGCCTGGAGAATTGCCGGAAGCATGGATTCGCGCCATACCTTCGTGCGCAAAAACGCCTGCGTGGCGCTGGTGGAAATCGAGACGCCCGCCCGCGACGTGCTGCGCGACTGTTTCCGCGAGTTTGGCATCGATACCCTGCCCTTGCGCCGGGAAGAGATCGAGCGCCTGCAAACCAGCCGGTTCGCCGGCTGCGTGGTGCGCCTCGACGGCGAGGCCGGACCCGTGCTGGAGCTGGCGCGCAGCGGAGCGGCGAATTTCCAGATGTTCATTTATGGTGTGGCGGCAAACTCCGATCAGGCCCTGCCGTTCGCGGGTTACGGCATCAATGCGCTCATCGACGATCCGGTGGAGAAGAAATCGGCGCGGCACGTGGTGCGCAAGACCTACCGCTTTGTGGTGCGCGAGGTCCGGCGTTACGTGCGCGTCCCGCTGGTCACCACCGTGACCCTGCACGCCGGAGACCGGCAGCACATCGCCCTGGGGGAAAGCATCAGTTGCGGCGGGATTTCCGTTAATCTCGGATACGATTTGCCCATCGGGCTGCTGGTGGAGACGGAATTCATCCTGCCGCATGCCGGCCCCGTGCGCATTCCGGCGTCGGTGCGCTGGGCCAGCGAAGGACGTGTCGGCCTATGTTTCGACGCCAACGCTGCCGCCCGTCCCCTGCTCAAAACCTGGACCGAGCGCTTTGTGAGCATCACGGATTATTGAGCGGCGGTTCCTTTGCCGCTTCGCTGCGGATCGTCAAATACGCCGGCATCTCCAGAATCTTGGTTTCAAAGGTGCGGATCTCCCGCAGGGCCCATTCAATGCGGGCCGTGGCCTTCTCGACACGTTCGGCGGCTTCGCGGTCCGCATTCCGGCTGTTTTCGAAGATGATCGTCTGCAAGGCATTGCGGATGTGATGGTTCATCTGGAACACCACCTGAAACTCCCGCTTTTGTTCGCGCAGCAGATGTTGCACTTCGAGCGTAAAGATCAACAATGCCACCGCCAACCCCAGGAGTATGTTGTCCACGAAAGTCGCTTCGGCATGAAGTCCGATTTTGGCCAAATACCAGTCGATCGACCCCGAGAGCAGGATCGTTCCCAGCCCGGCGCAAATCGTCAACCCGTAGCTGCGGCGGTCAAGATTTTTGATTTCGGAGAATAACTGTTTCATCGTCGTCGGCCTCTGCTATTCCGCAAAAAACTGTTTGACCTCGCCCCGGTCCTTCGCCCTGCGGTACGGCGGCAGGCTGTCGAGAAAGACCCGTCCATACGGCTTATTGAGCACGCGATTATCGAGCAGCACCAGCAAGCCCCGGTCCTGGAGCGAACGAATCAGCCGCCCAAAACCCTGTTTCAGCGCGATCACGGCGGCCGGCACCTGGTATTCGTAAAACGCATTGCCCCCTTCCTCGTTGATGGCGCGCACGCGCGCGGCCACCACCGGATCACTGGGCACAGCGAAGGGCAAACGGTCGATGATTACGCAACTGAGTTGCTCGCCCTGCACGTCCACGCCCTGCCAAAAGGAGGAGGTGGCGAACAGGACGCAGTTGGGAGTCGAGCGAAATTCCTCCAGCAGCGCGTTCTTCGGCGCCTGGCCTTGCAGCAGGGCGGGAAAACCCAGCCTGCCGGCCAGCCGTTCGTACGCTTCGTGCATCTGGGCGTAACTGGTGAACAGGCAGAACGCCCGGCCGCGCGTGACCTCGAGCACCGTGCCGATCTCGGCTGCGGCGTGGCGGGCAAAATCGGGCGCCGGCGGATCGGGCATTTCCGCGGGAATCCAGAGCAGCGCCTGCCGGGCGTAATCGAAGTGCGAAGGCGCCACCAGTTCATGCGCCTGATCCACGCCCAGGCGGCGCCGGACGTAGTCATACCCGCCATTCACCGCCAAGGTCGCGGAGGTCAGGACCACGGTATCCATCGGCTCGAAGAGCACTTTCCGCAAAATCTGCGAGACGTCGATGGGCGTGGCCTGCAAAAACACCAGGCGCTCGGAGCCGGCCGGTTGGCTGCCGTCCGTTTTTTTCCGGCGCCGCGCCGCCTCGCCCCGGCGCTCGATCCAGAAGACCGTGTTGCGGTCCTCCTTTTCCAGAACAAAGGAAAGCTGGACGGCCAGCTCATCGAGGCGGCGAATGAAACTATGGACCTCTTCCGGCTTTTCGCGCAGGGCATGGAATTCGGCCCGCAGGCGCTCCAGGCTCTGCCGCAAGAGCAAATACGCTTCGCCGTTCTCTTCCAGGAATTCGCGCCGGTTGCTGAATTCGTACCGGCCGCTGCCCGGAGGCAACAAGGAGAAAAACGTGGCCGCGCGCTCGCGCAGCCGGTGGACCGCCGCCATCACCCGGCGGCCCTCGAGTTTGGCTCGCCGCAACATCGCTTCCACGTCGCGCGCCAGCTCTTCAAAGCGCAAATTGCCTAGGGAAATGCCGAAATAACTCGTCGCCACGTCTTCCAGTTCGTGAGCTTCGTCGAAGATCACGGCGCCGCAATCGGGCAGCACGCCCGCATCGGCCGCCGTATCTTCCGTGGCGCGCTTGATGGCCGAGTCGGCAAAGAAGAGGTGATGGTTGACGATGATAATGTCGCTTTCGGCGGCGCGCCGGCGCATCTCGGTGATGAAACAGCGGCCGAACTCGCTGCACTTCTGGCCCACGCAAGCCTCGGTGCGGGCGTCCAGCTTGTCCCACAAGCGGCTGCTTTCCGGCAAGGCGGCCAGCTCGGCGCGGTCGCCGGTTTCCGTCGTCTTTTCCCAATTCTGGATAAGGCGGAATTCCTCGACTTCCTCGAGCCCGGTCAACACCGGCTGGCCGGCCAGCGTGTAGAGCTTCTTGCGGCAGAGGTAGTTATTGCGTCCTTTCATGTAGCACACGCGCAGCCGCTGGCCCCCTTGGGGAAAGAGTGCCGCCTCGAGAAACGGAACGTCCTTATAGAAAAGCTGTTCCTGCAGCGCCTTGGTGGCGGTTGAAATGATTACCCGCTTGCCGGAACGCAATACCGGGACCAGATAGGCCAAGGTCTTGCCCGTCCCGGTGCCGGCTTCGATAATCAGGTGGTGTTTCTTCTGCAGGGCGTCTTCCACCGCTTGCGCCATCTGCAATTGCCCGCGCCGGAATTCGTAGGCGGGATGCGCGCGGCAAAGCACTCCCCCGGGGCCGAAGAAGCGGTGCAACGACTGCTGCAAACTCTCGGGAAGCCCTGATTGGGATGCGGAAGACATGAAGTATACAGCTTACAGTTTACCGTTTGCCGCCTCGGCTGTTCGTTTGTAGCGCCGGTCCCGTATGACGGCGGAAGAGCGGGGCTTCAGCCCTTTCAATTACCTACAAATGCCGGTACCGGAGGGATAAGGGAATTCGGTGTTGGGAAGGATGTTGATACCGTCAAGTGCAAGGGGGTGTGCGAGTTTCACCGCTGCGGCAGCACGAGCGCCGAAGGCGCGCCGGGAATCCTAGCCCCGGGTGGAGGCCGCTCCGCGGCCGGAACCCGGGGTAGGCATAGCAATATTGGCGCGCCCCGGCAGGCGGCGCGGTGAATATCCGGTCTGCATTCAAAGCCCAAAGCGAGATTGGCCATGAAACGCGAAACGACTCTGGCCTTTGAGCCAACCGCCAATCGCTCTTTTCGAGCTTGGCGCTTGCTGCTTGGTGCTTACCGCCGAAGCCCGCGTAGCGGGCGAAATGCGTGAGCCCGAAACAGGTAGCGCGGGCGGCCTCGCCCGCGGGCCCTGTCTGCAGTCGTAAGGTGCTGAAGCGCTCCGCTATGCCCTGCGCCTCTCGCCTCCGCATCTCTTCAAATCCCCGCAAACCCGCCACTCTCCGCCGCTCCACCTCCTAACTCCTCTTTAAGCCGCTTTAGCCACGGTCGAGAGCACCGGCACTGTAAACTGAAGACTTGAGCCCTTGAAATTCACCAGAACACAATCCGCAGACCCGCACGCGGGGCCGGCGCCGACCATCGCTATCGTGGGCCGTCCCAACGTCGGCAAGTCCACGCTCTTCAACCGCCTCATCGGACGCCGCCGCGCCATCGTGGGCGACGAGCCGGGAATCACCCGCGACCGCATCTATGGCGAGGCCGAGTGGGGCGGACGCCGGCTGCGCGTGGTCGACACCGGCGGCATGATTCCCGAAGATAAGGAGCTGATCCCCGCCGCCATCTACCAGCAAGCCGGGATCGCGCTCGAGGAAGCGGCCGCGGTCATCCTGGTAGTCGATGCGCGTACCGAGTTGGCCGCCCCCGACCTGGAACTGGCGCGCCTGTTGCACCGCGGCGGCAAGCCTTTATTTTTGGCGGTCAACAAGATCGATAGCCCCAAAATGGAGATGTATGCGGAAGAGTTTCGCCGCCTGGGCATCCGGCGCCTTTATCCGGTTTCCGCGGAAAATGGCACCGGCGTAGCGGAGCTGCTGGATGCGGTAGTGGCGGAATTGCCCGCACCGCCCTCGGCTGTGCCGGCCTCCGGCGAGGTTTCCGCGCCCGCGGAAACACCGGAAGCGGCAGATTTTTCGCCGGCAGCCGGCGGCAGCGAAGAAGTTGAAAGCGCGGCCGAAGCCGAAGCCGAAGTCAAAGTCGCGATCATCGGTCGGCCAAACGTTGGGAAATCCACCTTGTTGAATGTGCTGACCGGCAGCGGCCGCGCCATCGTTTCGCCCATTCCCGGAACCACGCGCGACGCGGTGGATGAGTTGGTCGAGCGCGATGGCATGCGCTTCCGCTTCATCGATACCGCCGGCATCCGCCGCAAGGGCAAAACCAAATTGCTGGCGGAAAAGCTCTCCGTAGTGATGGCGCGCAAGCATCTGGAATCAGCCGACATTGCCCTGCTGGTGCTCGATGCGGCCGAAGGCGTCACCGCGCTGGACGCGCATATTGCCGGCTATGCCCACGAGGCCGGGCGGTCCTTGATTGTCGTAGTCAACAAATGGGACCTGATTGCCGGCGCGAAGCCGGTAGGGCCGGGCAAGGCCAGTGCGGCCCGGGCCGGGGCCTCGCGCGCGGCCGGTCTTGGCGCGGCGGTGGGAAGGGGCAGGAACTTCCGGCAGCCCAGCCGGCTGCCCGCGGAGCGCGGCCTCTACGAGCAGCAAGTGCGCGATTCCCTCAAATTTCTGCAATATGCGCCTATGGTCTTCGTCTCGGCGGTCTCCGGCAAGAGCACGGAAAAAATCTTTCCGCAGTTGGAATTGGTGGCCCGCGAGCGCCGCAAGCGCATTTCCACCGGAGAAATGAACCGGTTCTTCCAGGCCATCGATTTTGACCGCGCCGGCGTGCCCTCTTCGCGCCGCGTGAAGACGTATTATCTGACGCAGGCCGCGGTTTCCCCGCCTACCTTCATTCTCTTTACCGACCGCCGCGTGAAATTGCACTTTGCCTATCAGCGCTTCCTGGAAAACCAGATTCGCCGCAAATTCGGCTTCATCGGCTCGCCGATCTGGATCAAGACCCGGGAAAGCAAATAATCCCGGTCACAGTTCGCAGTGACCAAGCGCACTGGCAGGAAGCAAAGAATCCCACAAACTAGTCCGTCAGGAGAAACCACGCTGCCGCCGGTGGAACTCCTGTTTCTTAGACGGCACTGCTTGTACCGCAAGCAATAGCCGTGCGCCTCGGGAGGGAATAAATCATGGAACGTATTCTGGTTATCGGATATGGCAATCCGCATCGTGGCGATGATGGTTTCGGGTTTCACGCTGCCGAGCAAGTGCAGGCGATGATCCATGAACAAGCCGTCACCGTCATGACGGCCCAGGAGCTGAAGCCGGAGATGGCCGAAACCGTCGCGCGCGCGGATTTGGTGGTGTTTCTGGAGGCCTCTGCCGAGGGCGCGCCCGGCGCCATGCACGCCTGCGATTTAGCGCCCAAAGAGTCACCGGAAGGACTGCTCTCCGGTTACATGACGCCCGGAAAATTACTGGCTGCGGCCCAGATTGTCTATGGCCGCTGTCCCGAGGCCATCATGATCACGGTGACGGGAGAGAACTTCGGCTTCTGCGCGCACCTTTCGCCGGTGGTGGAAGCGGCGCTGCCGCGCGTCTTTGACCGGCTGAAGGAAATCGTGGTCTCCGCCAAGGACCGCGAGCCGGTGCGCTTGCGCACCAACGCCGTGGCCGCCGGAATCTGAGCGCTCAATCCGCCTGTAACCCGCCGATCAGGCCGGTAATCCGGTCGATGCGGTGTTCCACGCACCAGCCTTCCAGCTCGTCAACAATCTTTTCCGTGGCGCACGGGTCCCAGAAGCTGGCCGTGCCCACCTCGACCGCCGCGGCGCCCGCCAGCACGAATTCGATCACATCGGAGGCGCTGGTAATGCCGCCCATGCCGATTACCGGGATGTCCACCGCATGCGCGGCTTCGTAAACCATGCGCAGGGCTATGGGTTTGATGGCCGGTCCGGAAAGGCCGCCGGTGACGTTGCCCAGGCGGGGGCGGCGGGTTTCGGCATCGATGGCCATGGCCGGAAAGGCGTTGATCAGCGAGAGCGCGTCGGCGCCGGCGCCGGCCGCCACGCGCGCCATCATGCCGATGCTGGAAACGTTGGGCGAAAGCTTGACGATCACCGGCCGCCGGCTGACGCGTTTGGCGGCCACTACCACCTCCTCCAGCAGCCAGGGATCGCTGCCGAAAGCCATGCCGCCATGCCGGTTGTCCGGGCATGACAGGTTCAACTCATAGGCGGCGAGGCCCCCTCCTTCGTTAAGAATGCGAATCGTCTCCTCGTAATCCTCGCGGCAGTTGCCAATGACGTTGGCCACCACCGCGGTATTCGGGATCTTGCGCAGCAGCGGCAATTTCTCTTCGACAAATGCGCGCGCCCCGATGTTTTGCCAGCCGATCGCGTTCAACATCCCGGCCGCCGTCTCGAACAGCCGCGGCGGAGGATTTCCTATGGCCGGCTCCTTCGAGAGTCCTTTCACCACCAGGCCGCCTAACTTTTCCAGGTTGACGATCTCCTCGAACTCCACGCCGTAGCCGAACGTGCCGCTGGCCGCCAGGATGGGGTTGCGGAACCGCAGGCCGCAAAAACTCACGCTCAAATCCGGCGGCCCCACGCGGCGCAGACGATGATCTCTTACCGCCATAGCGCCCCCCGCCCGCTGGTTTGCGCTCTGGAACCTGGACTCTTTGAGGGCCGCCACAAGTCAGCCGTGCCAGGGGTGGAAGCACTGGGCTTCAGCCCCGACGGCGCTTGGCGGGGCCCACAAGGTCCCCCGTAAATCATCCAGGCGGCGGGACTTGAGAAAGCGATTGTTCTGTGCATGTTGCAACCCTAGTTTACGACAGAACTGGTGTTGCCCTGCGTACTCTGTGCCCTTCGCGCCTGCCCCGCCGCGCCCACGCCGGTCTTTGGTCTTTGATCGTTGGCCAGAAGCCCATATGGGCGACTTCCAACGTGAAACGAAAAACGAAAAACGCGAAACGGTTCCCGCGGGTGACGGGAAACGGGAGACGGGTGACGGTCCTTCGGCTCGGTGCTCAGTTCTGGTGCTGACTTCCTTAACGTGAAACGAAAAACGAAAAACGCGAAACGGTTCCCGCGGGTGACGGGAAACGGGCGACGGCCCTCCGCCTTGCTGCTCGGTGCTTCCAACGTGAAACGAAAAACGGAAAACGGGAAACGGTTCCCGCGGGTGACGGGAGACGGAAGTTCAGTGCTTGCTGCTCGATTCTGGTGCTGACTTCCAACGTGAAACGAAAAACGGAAAACGGGAAACGGTTCCCGACGGGGGACGGCCTTTCAGTGGACGCCCTTGCCCGCCAGGAAGGAACCGTAAGCGCGGTCGCTGCGCAGGATGTGCTGCTGCAGCCAGGTCTGGAAAAACGTCAGCAATTCGTGGCTCACGGTGACCTTGCCGGTGCCGAATTTCTGTTTGAAGTCCAGCACATTCCGGGTGAACTGCTGGTGCTGGGCCGCATGGAGCTCGTACCCCGGATAGCCGAATTTCTGCATGGCGCTTTCTTCGTCGGTGAAATGCGTCCGCAGAAATTCCACCAGGTCGTTCAACGCGGCGTTCATCGAACGAAAGCCCATTCCGCCCACCATGCCGTCGTTCAACTTATTGATGAGCTTGAACAGGGTCTTGTGCTGGGTGTCAAAGCGCTGAATGTTTACGCTGTAAATGTCGTTCCATGGAATCAGTTCTGCCATGAGCGCCGTACTCCTCCAGCGGGGGTGGCTATGGTTGACATCGGCAAAATTTCCCCGGACTTTAACTCCTGATTTCTTAAGCCGTTGGGTTCGTATGGTGGATTTCCGGCATTCGCGTTACATTAAGTATTCCTATGCTTGATCTTGGCTTTGTTCGCGACCATCTCGGCCTGGTAGGGGAGAAGCTGCGGCAACGCGGCCTGGACCCGGAAGCGGTGCTGAAGGACTTCCGCGAGCTCGACGCCCGCCGCCGTCAGGCCATTCAAAACCTGGAGACGCTGCAGGCCCAGCGCAACCGCATCTCCGAAGAGATTGCCCAGCTCAAAAAGAACAAGCAGGATGCCGGCGCTTTGATCGAACAAAACAAGGCGGCGCGCCGGCAGATCGAGGAACTGGAGAAGCAGGCCGCGGCCGAGGATGCGGCCATGCGGGAAATCCTCAGCACCATACCCAACCTGCCGCACGATAGCGTCCCGCCGGGCCGCGACGCAAGCGCCAATGTGGAGGTCCGGCGCTGGGGCGAGCCGCCGCAATTCGACTTTGTTCCCAAGCCGCATTGGGAGCTGGGCGAGCAACTGGGCATCCTCGACCTGGAACGGGCGGCCAAGCTTTCCGGCGCCCGGTTTGCCGTCTATTGGGGCGCCGGCGCGCAACTGGAGCGCGCGCTGGCCAATTTCATGCTCGACCTGCATACCCGCGAGCACGGTTACACGGAAGTGTTGCCGCCCTATATGGTGAACTCCGCTTCCCTGTTCGGCACCGGCCAACTGCCCAAGTTTGCCCAGGACCTTTTTCGCTGCGCGGACACCGGCCTTTGGTTGATTCCCACGGCGGAAGTTCCGCTTACCAACCTCTACCGCGATGAGGTGATCGATTCGGCCCGCCTGCCGCTCTCCCTCACCGCCTATACTCCGTGCTTTCGCAGCGAGGCCGGCAGCTATGGCAAGGACGTCCGCGGCATCGTTCGCCAGCACCAGTTCCAGAAGGTGGAGCTGGTAAAGTTCAGCCGCCCCGAGGACTCCGCCCGGGAGCACGAAAAACTCACGCGCGACGCGGAAGCCGTATTGCAACGCCTGGGCCTGCATTACCGCGTAGTCGAGTTGAGCACCGGCGACCTCGGATTTTCCGCGGCCAAGACCTATGACCTGGAAGTATGGCTGCCCGGCCAGCAGCTTTTCCGCGAGATTTCCTCCTGCTCGAACTTCGAGGCTTTTCAGGCGCGCCGCGCCGGCATCCGCTATAAGCCCGAAGGAAGGAAGGGAACCGAGTACGTCCATACCCTGAACGGCAGCGGCTTGGCCGTGGGACGCACCTGGTTGGCCATCGTCGAGAACTACCAGCAGCCCGACGGCAGCGTCACGCTTCCCGAGGCCTTGCGGCCTTATATGCATGGCCTGGAGCGCATCACGCCGCCTAAGTGAACTCTCCACCCCTGGCGATGCCCGCGGATATTGGTTGCTGTACAAGAAATGTCCGATTTGTGGGTGGAAGAGCCGGTCCCGCTCAGCGGGACTGGCGCCGCCGCATCCCCACGTCTTCCAATCTCCGCGATCCTGGAAAAGCCCGCGTCGCGGGCGAAACTCCTCTCTGGCTGATCGCTGATCGCTGACCGCTAACCGCTGTTCCGCAGCCCAGCTTCTTCGGCAGGAGGCGTTCCGCAGTTGCCGCCGGCGTTTCCGGAGAACTACACTGGAGCTTCACGATGGCGCGTGTCTGGCGGACAATCCGCGGCTATATCTGGTGGACGCACGAGCGCGGCAGCTTCCACTACGATGTCATGGTCACGCTGATCCTGCTGTTCATCTTCCTGGCCCCGTATGCGGTCGATTTTAACGACAAGCCGACCGAGCGCCGCCCCCGTCAAACCGAAGTGGTCGTGGTCCCCGACGGCGACCAGTTCGTCTATCAAATTGACGCCGCCGCGGTGCGGGGAACCGATGACGCGGAGATTCGCCGCAGCCTGGTGCGGATCGTGGAACCGATTGCCGGCGAAATTGAGCTGATACGTTATCAGGCCGTGCATGACCGGAAGGGAAACCTCACGTTATACAAGGCGTGGATCCGCAAACCTTACCGGTGATGGGAGTACTGCAGACGAACGCAAAGGAAAATGCTGCGGCCGCGGCCGGATTCACTCCGCCCAACGCCCACCTGACGGTGGAAGCGCCGGTCCCGCTCAGCGGGACGTGGAAAAAAAGACGCGACCAAGGCCCCAGCCCGCGTAGCGGGCGGCATATGGTAGCCCCAGGCGTAAGCCTGGGGTGGGCGTTGGGGAGAGAAGCCCCAGCCCGCGTAGCGGGCGAAAGAACCATTCCGGAGGCATCCAGGCTTGGCCACAATATTTCAGACGCCCATCTCTTCTGGGCCGGCACCGTCCAACTTAATTATTCAAAGACCATCAGCCCATTGATCCCGGCCCCCGCTTACGGTGGCTTTTGCCCCGGCAAATCGCTCTTTCGCTTTCTGCTCCTTATCCTTGCGCTCTGCGGCTTCTGTTTGGCCGCAGGACCGCCGCCACCGCTCGCTCCCTCCGGGAGCGCGGTTAACGGGCCGCAAAAAACCGCTCCCGCCGCCAATCCGGACGTGGAAGCGGCTTTGAATTCCATGGACCGCACCGCCGCCGGTTTTCACTGCGCCTACGCGGCGTTTACCTGGGACCAATACGAGCTCGTGGTGGACGAACACACCTGGCAAACGGGCGGCATGTCTATTCGCAAGTCCGGCAACGGCACGGAGATGGCCGCCGACATTACCGGGCCGCCCGGGCAAGAGAAATATGTGCTGGTCAAGGACGAAAAGATTCAGGTGTACGAACCGCGAATCAACCGCGTCACCCAATATTCCGCGGGCAAAAACCGGGAAGCTTTCGAGAGTTTTCTGTTGCTGGGCTTTGGCGGCGGCGGCCACCAACTGCTGAATCAGTTTACGGTTGCGCCCGGCGCGCCCGTTACGGAGACGGTCGACGGAGTCACTACCATCAAGCTGGAGCTGACGCCGAAATCCCCGAAGGTGCAGAACTTTTTTGCTCATATCGAGTTGTGGATCGATCCGAAGCTGGGGGTGTCGCGCCGGCAGAAGCTGATCGATCCCAGCGGCAATTACCGGCTCGCCACCTACAGCGGCATCCGGATCGACGACCCGAAAGCGCTTCCGGCCGGCGCTTTCGACCTGGAAAAAAGGACTAATCGCGGTACTCAAATTGTCCAACCGCAGTAGTTAAGAAGATGATGGACTCCGGTGGACCGGACGAATATACTCCGTACAACGGCCGCGTTTGCCGGCGCGCCCGGCAGAGATTGTGCACGAAGTCGAGGAACGCATGGGCAAGGTACTGACGATCCCGGTAATCCCTGACCCGCGCCGGAGCAAGCGCGCAACCACTCCCGACCTGCGTTACGTAGAAGGCCAGCGCGTGCTGGTGAAGGCGATCGAGTATCTGACCAAGGCCGACTTGGCTGGCAACCGCTCCGCCATCCAGTTGTTGTCGGAGCACTTCCGCACCCAGTTCCGCATGAGCGATTCTCCGCTCAACGAAGACAACAGCTTTTGAAGCCGGCCGCCCGGCTGGATTTCCTATTCTTCCCCGCATTGCCGCCGCGAACGGAGTCTGGCGCCGGCAAAGAGCGCGGCGGCAAGCACCAGCACCACCGGATAACATTCCAGCGTGTAGCGCGGCTCCGGATTCTCCAGCGTTCCCAGAAAGAGCGTGCGGACCATCACGAACGCCAGCAGCACTCCCCAGGGTGGCCGCGTCAATCCTGAAGCGGCCGCTCCCCGGCGCCGCCAAAGCGCCAGAATTCCCAGCGCCGCGGCGGCGACATAGAACAAGTTGAGCGCCCCGAGCGCCATCGCCACGGCCGCGCCGCCGGGATCTTCCTCCACCCGCCACCAGCGGTCGTTCACGCCGAGCATCTCGGTGCGCGGCCGCAGCCACATATCGGCCATGCGCAGGGCCGGCAGCCACAGATAGTAGCGCAGGCGATGCTCCGCGATCCGCCGGGCCGCAATTTCTCCGAGGGCGCGGTCGAGTTCGGGAGTCCACTGGCGGGCCACGTTATACCGCGCAAACAGGCTGGCCACCGCCTGCCGTTCGCCGTTCGAGTCGAATGCCCGGAGCGGCGCGCGGGAGATGTCGATGGTCTCCTCGTCCAGGGGCCAGTAAATCTCCGCCACCGAGACGTAATCGGCGATCCAGGTCTTCATCCAGCGCTGAAAGCCCAGGGGCACAAACTGGCCGGGATCGGTGGCGTAACGCGGCGCCAGCGGCTGCACGACGTGAAAGTCGCGCCAGTTCCGCAGCGTCCACGGCGCCAGGGGCGCAAGCGCCAGCGCTGAAAACAGCAGCACCCGCGTTCCCCCCAGCGTGCCCCACCCGCGCGTCTCGCGGCGGAGCAGGCTCCGGCAGCCCAGCGCCAGCAGGTATCCGGCAATCACCGGGAGCAGGATTCCGCCATCCGGACGTATCAGGATGCCGGCGCCCACCGCGGCGCCGCAGGCGGCCCAACGCCAGGCGCGGCCGGAATCGAGCGCGGCCACCGCCAAATCCAGCGCCAGGACGGTGAAGAAAACCGCCAGCGTCTCGGTAAGTGCGCAGGCGGCATAATTGGCGGTGAACGGACAGATTGCCGCCAGCAGGAAAGCGCCCTTCACCGCCCGCGGCGTGCGCAGCATGCGCCCCGCCAGATCGGCGGTCAGAAAGCACGCTCCCACATCGATCAGCGCCTGCGCCAGCAACACGGCGCGGTAATGTTCCGCTCCCGTGAACGCCCAGATAGAGGCCAGAAATGCGGGATAGCCGGGCAGGCGAACCAGGCTGGGCTCGACGCCGCCGCTTCCGGTAACGCCGAGAATCCCAAGCTGCAGCCAGTTCTTCGCCAAGTCTCCATAGAACCAGGCGTCGCCGGCCACTACGGGGAACTGGAAGACGAACCATAAACGCAACGCCAGCGCGGCCGCGGCAACGGCAGCAAAGTAGCCGAACGAGCTGCGAAACCAGGAGCGCATAGCAACGGCAAAGGCTCAGAGGGCTCTTCCGCTTCAGCTTACCATTCGAGAACGGTGGCCTCTCTTTTCGCATCAACCATCACCGAGGGTGCCCGGTTCTTTCGGACGGCCCACCCCCTTGCAGCCTGTACTCATTATTGGTACAATTGAACCCTAAATGGGTACATCTACAGGTGCCGGATCTGCCTTGTTCGGCGCAACGCGCCGGGCTGTGCTGGCCCTACTATTCGGGCATCCGGAGGAGTCTTACTACCTGCGCCAGGTTGTTCGCCTGACTGGATTGGGCTTGGGTACGGTTCAGAGAGAACTGAACCATCTTTGCGCCGCCGGCATTATTCGCCGGACCGCCCGGGGCCATCAGGTTTACTTTCAGGCCAATGAGCAGAACCCGATCTTCCCCGAGCTCAAAGGACTTATCCTTAAGACGGCCGGAGTAGGCGACACCCTGCGGGCAGCCCTGCTTCCTCTGGGGCCGAAAATTCGGTCGGCCTTTATTTACGGATCGTTTGCGCGGAACGAAGATCGTCCGGGCAGCGATGTGGATCTTCTTGTAATCGGCGAGGTGGGGTTTGAAGAGGTTATTTCGGCGTTGCAAGGCGCGCAGCAGAGCCTGGCTAGGGAGGTCAATCCAACGGTCTATCCCCTGCGGGAATTCCGCTCGAAGCTGCGGGCGAAGCATCACTTCCTGACCACAGTCATGCATGCGCCAAAACTCTTCTTGATCGGAGACGACCTTGAGCTTGCGAGACTGGGCTCAGAGTAGCTGGCTGGCGGAGCACGAGAGCAGCCCCGAGGAGATTCGGAACTTGCTCGGGTTAGCGGACCGCGATCTGCACACCAGTGCGCTCAAAGACCTGAACGCAGATTGGAAATTCGCGATTGCGTACAATGCAGCACTGCAGGCGGCCACCGCCGCATTGGCCGCTGCCGGATATCGCGCCGCTCGTGATTCGCATCACTTCCGCGTCATTGGCTCCCTGGAGTTTACGGTCCAAGCGAATCCCAAATTGATCCGCGAGTTCGATGCTTTCCGGAAAAAGCGCAATGTGTCCAGCTACGAAATGGCCGGCGCCATATCGGACAAGGAAGCCGAAGAAATGCGCCAGTTGGCGAATACGCTGCGCGCACTGGTCGAGCGCTGGATATCAGAAAAACATCCGGAGTTGAAGTAGCGCCGGCACGAAACTCCTCTCTGGCTGATCGCTGATCGCTGACCGCTGACCGCTGTTACGCCCCCTATCCGCAAGCATTATGATCAGATAAGCGCGCAATTGCTTAGGAGAAAGCCATGAGCAGCGTCAAGATGGTGGTTACGGGTGTGGTGGCGATCCTGATCCAGTTCGCGCTGGCGATCGCGGGCTGGGGCGGATGGAGCGCGTTCTTTGCGCATCCGGCGCTGCGTGCGCTGGCCTGGCTGACGGCGGGGCTTGCTGTCCCGGCGGTCTTTTCCGGCGGCGGCATGAGCCCTGGCGTAAAGGAAGACCGCGGCAACCGCTGGGTGCTGGGGGCCTTCAGCCTAATTGCGCTGCTGATGGCTTACTTTTCGGCGTATACCGACCGCATCGGATTCTGGACTCTGGACGGGGACGCCCTACGCTGGGCCGGCGTTGCGGTGTGTGCGGCCGGCGGCATACTGCGCATCTGGCCAGTGTATGTGCTCAAGAATCGCTTCAGCGGGCTGGTGGCGATTCAGGCGGGCCACAAGTTGGAGACCCGCGGCATCTACGGCATCATCCGCAACCCGAGTTACCTCGGACTGCTGACCACTTCGCTCGGATGGGTGCTGGCGTTCCGCTCCGGGCTGGGCGTGGTGCTGGCCGCGTCGCTCATGGCGCCGCTGGTGGCGCGCATCCGCGCCGAAGAGCGGCTGCTGCGCGAGCACTTCGGCGCCGAGTACGAGGCTTACTGCACCCGCACTTGGCGGCTGCTGCCGGGGATCTATTGAGCCGAGCCCGCCGCCCGGCCCCTAGCGCGGATTGTTCATGAACACGCGGCGAATGCGCGAGATTGGGTGGATTCACCAGTCCCGCACCACGGTGGAAGAGCGGGTCCCGCATCACGGTGGACCGCATCGCGATGGAAGCACCAGTCTCGTTCAGCGGGGCGCGCGAAAAAAGACGCGACCAAGGCCGAGCCCGCGTAACGGGCGGCATAGGGTAGCCCGAAACAGGTAGCGCGGGCGGCCCCGCCCGCGGGCCCTGTCTGCAATCGTAAGGTGCCGAGGTGCTCCTCTATGCCCTGCGCCTCTCGCCTCCGCATTTCTTAAAATTTCTGCTTCTCTTTCCGAAGCCCGCACATTGGGCGCAGGAACCATTCCGGAGGCATCCAGGCTGGTACACAATATTTCAGACCGCCCGCCCCTTCTCGGCTGGCGCCCTCCAATTCAATGGGCCGAAATCTTCATGAATAATCCGGCCCCTAGCTACCAACCCCTAGCTACCAGCTACTGCCCACGCCACCGGAGCCCAATGCCGGAGGCTCGAACTACGCCGCAGGACGACTTGCGGGCTGCCCGTGATCCGGGAGCAATCGCCAAATATTCGTGAACCGAATGCGCTGATGAGGTTAGTGTCTGTTGGCCGTAGCCCCCGAATGGGGGCGCAAGGATGTAGCCCACGGCGTGAGCCGTGGGAAAGAATCCGGCAAAGTCGCCAGCCCCCGAATGAGGGCGTTAGGATGTAGCGGACGGCGTGAGCCGTGGGAAAGAATGGGGGCAACGATGTAGCCCACGGCCCAGCAAGGCTGGCCGCAATCCGGGGTTGCCAACAACAAGCGAGTCAAGCCCCGGCAGGGGCGGCCGAAATCTCCGGTCTCCGCTACAACCCGGCCGCCGGAGCCCAATCCGGAATCTCGAACGACGCAGCAGGACGACTTCCGAATTGCCCGTTATCCGGACAGGGGATCGTGGAGCAGCCAACCCTTCAACATGACGACCGCCCCTTGAGCCAAGCCGGCAGGAAGTGGGCCAAGTCCCTGCACCTCCATATGAAACTCGTCCAAGTCCCCCTTTTGATTTGCAGAATGCCCCGAGACGAGCTAAACTCATGCCTGCAAATTGTGACTTGAGCCCCTTCATTTATCTCAAAGGCGGTCAGCAAAAATGGTCACAACAGTTACTCCGGAATCACCAGCGCAAGGGTCTGCTGCCATTAGAGGGGCCATAAAGGTTTCCATTTCGGCTTCAACCGAAGCGCTGGTGGCTGGTGATGAATTCTCCATCTTTGTGACAGTGCAAAATCCGTTTGAGGTGCCGCTCAGGCTGCTCCGTGTCAGCACGTACCTCCCAACTGAGTTCGTTGATGTTGACAAGCATATTCGAGAGCTGAATGCCGCACAGCTAGAGGAGCAGATAATCGAGCTGGAGAAGGCCAAGCGAGAACTAGGACTGCCGGGAAAGGGTTTCGTCCCCAAATATTCGCGACGAGCCGCTAATCGCCTGCTGCACATCTCGAAGGTTTCTCTCGGTGCTCTCGGTCTCGGGGTCGAGATCAGCCCTTCCAGTTATCTGACACCCGCCATTGCCAGGGATGTGTCCGCTTCTCAAAAAACAACGTTGAATATCAAGCTCCCGTTGCTTGGTAGCGTCACTCGAACCATCGGAAGGGAGACGGGACACGGGAGCGAGGAGGCAAAGAAAATTTGGGAGGCACGGCTAGAGGAGGAGGGCAATAAGCTCTCTGACTTATTGGCTGCTTTAGCAAACCCAGACTCGGCGGTAACAACCCTTCAGGCAGGAAATTCCACTACTAGAGTGTTTACCGTGCGTACAAGACGCGGTGTGGGGTTCAAACCAGCCTCGTACCGGCTGCAAATCGAGGTTGAATACGAAATTGGAGACATATGTAACACAGATACTATTGAGCACCACCTTCAGGTCAAGGCTTCACTCGCAAGCATGATTTTCGGAGCGTTGATCGGAGGTATGGGCGGCTGGTTTACAAATCAAGTTGGCACCGCGAAGCCCGACCTCGCTCACGGCGTCAGCCTGTTGGTTTCTTTGGTTTTTGCTGCGGTAACTATAGTCTTGTTTGCCCGCAAGAAGGATGTGCAGCCGCTCGTGGCTATCGAAGACTTTTGGGGCGGAGTGGCGGTTGGATTTCTAGTCGCCTACTCGGGTCCAAAGGTCTTCTCGGGACTACTGGGGAGTCGGTAGCGCTGTTCCCACGGCGGACAGCCGACCCGTGGAATTGTCGTGCCCGTTGGAGGCACCAGCAACCATAGCATCCGTGAGTGCTTCGTGCACGATCTATTGCGAACTCGACAAGAATACTTGGCCTTGCTTCGTGTCCGGCTTGGAAAGAGGTGGAGAGTAAATGGCCGGGTTCTGGTCGGATTATCAGTCATCCAGAAGCTGTCCCGGGCAGCGTTGGAGGGCCTGCCTCCGTCTTCGGTTAAGTGCTTGAAGCCAGGCTTCATTCCCATATTGGGAATCGACCGATGGCGTTATCGTTTCGGGCGGCCTCGTAACCAGCGCAGTGCATTCGTTTCACCTATCCCTGGTTATTCAGAAATTTTCTTTCACTAGGCAGAAAAGTGCATCAAACATTGCGAAACATCGCAGTTTCACAGACAGTTGCACGGGCCACAGGAACATCAGCTTCCTGGAGTGCCGCGCGCCTCTCCCGAAAACGATCATGGTTGTCCGGGCCTCATGTTGAGTATTGCCAGGAGGCATCATGCACACACACAGTCTCTCTCGCGGCTTTGCCGCTCCTCTTTTGCTTCGCACCGCACTCGCACTTCTCGCCCTGGCGGCGTTTCCACGCCTCTGCCAAGCCAGCAATCCCGGTGATGCCCTCGTCGTCCTAGCCGTCAAGTTCAGCGATGGCACCGACTGGGGCACCGGCGCCTTCGTCGATCACGACGGTCTCATCCTCACCGCCGACCATGTCGTTCACCGCGCCCTCGCCAATCCGCTCTCGACCATGACGGACGGCCTGGTGCCTAACTCGACCATGCCCATCAGCATCACCGTCTACAGCACCCGTCTCGTCACGCCGCTGAGGGTGGACCTCACCGTCCCGGGCAACGTCCTAGGCGGTGCTTACTCCGCCAATCAATGGATGGATGCCGCCTTCGTCCGCGTCACCCTCACCGACGTGCAGCGCACGATGATCGAGCCGCTCGACATCTCGCTCTCCCCACCTGGCCAGAGCGAGCCCCTAACCGCCTGGGGACCGCATTGCTCAGACATGACCAATTCGGACTGCTACGCCGTGGACTCGCTCGGTGTCACGCTCAGCAGCAACCCCGCCGTCAACCGCGACTACCAAGTGCGGGCCAACCTCGCCCTCGGCTTCAGCGGAGGTCCGCTCATCAATCCCGCCGGCATGATCGTCGGCATTGCCTCCTGGGGAATCCGGCCGGATGGCTCCCCCGCTACCGGCACGCAGATCGTTTCCGCCACGTATCTGTCCGGTCCTCTCATCGAAAAAGCGCTCTCCCCAAAACTCTCCTCCAGCCCCTGGCTGGTCGCGCCCGCCGGGTGCGCCCACACCACCAGCATCCGGCCGCTCACCGCCATTGACACCGGAGAGATGTTTCCGGCAAACCCCGCTCCCGCCGACTGCCCCTGCTGTTGCAGCTCGCTTTCGCGCTCACCCAACTCCACCAACACCAGGATCGGCTACTCATCCTGCGCGCAGCAGTCCGGCTGCCTACGGTACGCCGCCTTCGCTCTCGCGAACTCGGTGCAGCTCGCTGCCAACACTGGCACCGTCGACGCGCAAACCGTGAAGGATTACGCCAGCCTCCGCGCCATCGTCGCCAGCTCCGATGCCGTCCACTTGCCCGCTGACCAGCAGGCGAAACTCTATGACTCGTTCGGCGCCACAGGGCTGGCGATCACGCTCTCGCCTTCCGCCCGGCATTTTCCCGCGCTGAGCGTGGCAACCCAGGATGCTCTGGTGGCGTACGGAATGCGCGCGACCATCGCCGACTCTCCCGCCGTGTACACCAACGTCGTCCAACTCCTCCATCAGAAGGGCGACCTGGTCCGCGCGGCTGACGCCAGGGTGATGGCAGATGTCGCGGCAGAGTCGCCCGATACGAAAAATGCCATGGGCTTCAACATCCACAAACTCAAGAGAAAAATCTTCGCGGATGTTCCCTCTACCATGTCCCGGCAGGTCGCCATTCAACCCACTTTGACCGACGGAGGACGTTTCTGATCATGATTCGTTTACAGCCATCTCGCACCTTCTTCCTGGCCTGCGCCGTCGGCTCGCTCGCTATGCCCTGCGCGCCCCTGGCGCAGACCCACGGGCAAGCCGATACCGTTAGCGGTCCCACCTTATCGGTCGCGGTCTCCTCGCCCGACTACGATCCTGCCAAGCTCAAAGCTGATGAAGGCCATCTGCAGAATGGCCATTCGCTTTCGTGGGCGTCCGGTTCGCAGCTCTTCGATCTCGGCAAGAAAGCCGACGGCATGCAAGGCAGTGGCGTCGCTACTTGCACCGACGCTGCTTACGCCGCCGACAAGGGCCGCGCCGTCATCTTCCACCTCGTGCATTGGAACGTGCCTGCCACGCTCAACGCCGTTCCCCAACTGCAGTCCAGCGTCTGGTACGTCTACCGCCGTCCTCGCTTCGGCAAAGCCAATGTCCTCGTTCCCGCCAGCACCACGGGAACGGATGATCCGCTCATCTATGGTGCCAAGCACCTCCTCATCATCAACGTCGACATCCCCAGTGCCGCGGTCATTCCTACAACACTGCAGTCCACCATTACTGCTCCAGTCACCCAGGGCACCCCGGACATCGCCACCGACATCTCCGCACTCTTTTCTGCGCTCACCGGCATTTCCGGAGGCGCCACGGCCATGGCTGCCGAAACCGTCAACCCCGTGCTCTCCGTCTTCGTCGCCGTCACCTGCGAAGACGGCAATGCCAAACTGCCCTTCAGCGTTCAGATCGCCGACGCCGCTGCCCAGCCGTCTCCGACACCTGCTGGAGGCGGAGGCGGGGGAGCGGCTGCAGCCATGGCCGCAACCACGCCGGCCGGACGAACTGGAAAGACGGGAAAGGAATCCGACAGCACCTCGAACGGCACAACCTCAACCACCGCCAGCGGCTCTGTCAGTTGCACCGGCACCGGCAACACTTTGCCCTGCACCATGGGCCGCACCTTCACCAGCAAGGAGCACGCCTACGTTGACGTCAGCGCCGGCATAGCGGTTCCCGGCGTGCGCGACACGTCCTTCACGTTCAGCTCCAGCAACGCCTCCTCCGGAGTTTCTTCCTCAGTCACGCGCCACACCGACGCCTATGCCCTCATCGACGTCTTCCCGCTCGGCGCGCTCCTGCCCAAGGAATCGCCCGTGCCCCACATCAACTTCGGCGTCCCTGTGACGTCGCAAAGCCTCCACCGGCCCTACGTCGGTCTGGGCGAGAATCTCACCGGCTGGACGCACCTCCAGAAGACACTCAGCCTGCCCATCGCGATCAACATCTTCGGCGGAATCGCCTTTATGAAGACGGAGCAGCTCAGAGGCGCGCCCACGACGCAGGCCGCTTTCAACAGCGACCTCTCGTGGCACTGGGTGCATAAGTGCATGGTCGGCATCGAGGTGCCCATCAGCTCGGTGACCAGCAAGTTCAGCAAGAGCAGCAGCGCCAGCGGTTCCAAGAGCAACTAGGGAAAAGCAGGGACGGGCCGAATCTCGACTTTCCCAAACTTCGGTTACGGCCCGTCTGTCGTCCCTGTCGTCGCGCGAGATGACTCTGGGGCTGTTGGAGAAATACGGCGACACGCGGACCTAGGGATACCGAAGCGTTTGGCTCCCGGTCGGCTGCGGATTCGGGTTGGCCAGAAACCGCGCAATGGGAACTGGGAGTCCGGTTGCCAGTGGATTGCCGGCCATCCGAAAGTTGTGCCGAGCGGTGTCGGAGGGCCTGCCTCCATGACCGCCCAGGTCTTCGAGGGCGAGCTTCATTCCCATATTGGGAATTGGTCGCTGGCGGTATCGCTTCGGCTGGCCTCGTATCAGTCCGGGCTTCGTTCCACCGGGCGCCCATTTCGGGGCGGGCCACATCAGCTCAAGGCCGACTTTGAGCCAAGGTGGCGGGCTTGCGAAAAACTGCTGCGTTCAGGCTCCCCATTTACCCCATTTACCCAGTCGGATGTCGGCCCCTGATTACGCAATTGCAATGCCACTCTCAGCAACGTGCCAGCGAGGCAGGCAGTGCGGAACCCCTAGCTGTGATGGCCACGTTTGGCCCATCCTAAAAACTCATCGAAGGTTACGATCCGGTTTTGCTGTGTGCTTGCATTCGTTCTGTGTTTCAGGTTCCTGTCCGAAGTAACCAGGATGACATTCGGGTCGGCAAGATAGTACAACTGCTGCGAGTCTAGCCAATCAGAATCGTGTTGCGAAAAGTCATACTTCTGCTTTTCCGCGAGATCCCACAGGAATGTGTCATAGCGGTATACAGCATCCAGTACAGTGAGCACTTTCTTTGCATTTTCGGGCGTTATCGATATCCCGGCCGTCCTCAGCACGCCCCCAGCCCATGTTTCTGGGGTCGAGCGACGTACCACACCGCGTCGGAGGCTTTCCAGCACTTGTGCATGCTGTTCCTTGCCGGACTTAAGTTGCCGCAGAATCAGATCGAGATCAATGCCCCAAGTCTTTGCGTTGCGGCTGGGTCTATTAACTTCGACAAGGCCAGCCGTTAGCTCGTTTTTGTTCTTTGCGCTCAGGATGATGTCCATCCACCCTTGAATCTTTTGGGGGCTGAAGTCATCGCGGCGAAGTGGTTTTTTAAAAACACACTGCCTGACGAAGTCTCCGACCAGAGGCAAGAAGACCTTCCGGAATGGTGGGCAAAGGAGCCTCAGCCGGTAACGGTTTTCCTCAAAATGAGCATCGTCTCCGCCGGCGAGCCCAGCAAGGAGTTCATAGAGGGTGTTCAGAGATACGCAGTAGCGGCATTTCGCGGATATGAACTTTGA
>Ga0326728_10000741_pt1 | contig 123685 bp, 111 predicted proteins | sample MB3enrmetagenome_FD_207602 | JGI IMG/M metagenome (GOLD analysis project Ga0326728, IMG submission 207602) | Lab enriched peat soil microbial communities from McLean, Ithaca, NY, United States - MB31MN | ecosystem: Environmental > Terrestrial > Soil > Wetlands > Peat | place: USA: New York... | reverse complement strand
CAGAAGGCAACCTCGACGCCTCATTCCGTCGTCTGGATCGTCAAGGAGCGGTGTTGGTTTGTTCGCCACAGGAACAAGTCGAGCGTCTTGCCGAGCGATATGTGGCTTTGGCGGGACAGCGCCAGTCCGTCGTGGTCGTGTCTCAAACCTGGTCGGAGATTCACCGGGTCAATGAGCAGGTGCGGTCCACGCTAAAATCGCGCGGTCTCTTGGGTGTCGAAGATCGAACCGTGACCGCGCTGGAAACGGTTGATTTGACCGACGCCCAGAAGCGAGACCGTCGGTTCTACAAAGATGATACGGTCTTGGTGCTGAACCGGAATGCTGGCGGATTCCAGAAAGGTCAGACATGTCGGCTGTTATCCATCAGCGACAGAGGCTGGATTCTGGAGGGTTCGGACAAGATTCGCACGGTTCCGTTTCGGTTCGCGGATCGGCTCACCGTCTGTCAACCTACGGAACACGCTCTCGCCGCCGGTGACCGCCTGCAATTAAAAGCCAACGGTCGCACGCGTAATGGTCAGCGTCTCGCCAATGGTGAACTGGTTACCGTGAAACACGTCGGGGCTGACGGACGAATCAGACTGACCGATGGACGAATCGTCGAGAAGAACTATCGGCATTTCGTGCGCGGCTTTGCCATTACGTCGTATGCGTCGCAAGGCAAAACAGTCGATCACGTCTTGTTTTCCGACTCAGCCATCAAGGCGGCGACGAACCAACAACAGTGGTATGTGACCATTTCTCGTGGACGCAAAGGAATCACGATCTTCACCAGCGATAAGGCACAACTGGCAGAGAACATCCAGCGGTCCGGTGACCGACCCTTGGCCCTGGACATGGGTAAGCAGAGGTATTTTCAAAGCCTCGGCATTCCGCGTCAGCTTTGGACACGGTGCTTACGCAATCGGGCGTTTGCCGAAGGCTTTCGATTCAGTCGGCTTGGCAGTTTCACCAGATTGCGCGCGCGGGCTATCCAACAAACACAGGGAGTCAGGGTGCAATGATAAGGCACGGACAACGAGACGAGGGCCGACGAATCTCCCCCTGTTGGGAAAACGACGCCAAGGTCCAGGCCCTGCGAGTGGAGTTGGCCGATGGCCACGCCTGCATGATTCCTTACACCCGGATTGCGTTTGTAGACTGCGGGCACGGGACGGATGACAGCACGATTTGTCTGCGCACCGACACCCACGAAGTTCGGATCGTCGGGAGGAACCTGGGCAGGCTGGAACGTGAGCTGCAGAAGTTCGAGGTGGCCTGGGTGAAGGCCGTACCAGCGCGCTACGAGCCGGACGCAAACGACAGTGCCGCTTGGATCACCAACATCAGTGTCAACGAGTTGCAATCCGAAATGAGTGCGGCCAAGACAGAGGGGGACTGAGGGGCCATGATCACGCTGACCTGCAAATCCTACCGCGCACGAGTCGATGGCGAGAATGTCGTCCTGGAGATTGATCAGGCGCAGCCGGCGAGTTTTGTCCCGCAGTTGATGAGCCGTGCGGATGTAGCGAGCCGACTGCAAATCAGCATCCGCAAGGTCGCGGAAATCGCCCAATCCGGTCGGCTACCGGTCGTGCGTGTGGATGGGGCCGTCCGATTCCGAGAAGAGGATGTATTGCGCTTGCTGACCGAGAACCAGGAGCCAAGACCGCGTCTGCTGGCGTTGCCATCGCGCATCAGGTCGGGAATGTGAACATCGGAGCCGTTTTACATGCGAATCCGTTCCCGAAGCGACCAATTCCTGTGCCGCGCCATTACGCGGAGTGCGTAACGCAGCTTGCGTAATTTGCAGACAACTCTGGCTGCGAACGGCATTGACGGATTCACCGGGGCTGCGTAACGCTTCACAGCGAAAGCTTGCGGTTGTAGTCTGTGTCTTGATGTCCATAGGGCGTTCTGCCCTCTATAGGCTCACGGGCGCTTCTCCTAGCCAGACCTGGCCTCACCCAGGACCGTGAGCCTCAATCTTGGATCAAGGTGCTTCGGTTACCACCCGTCCCCGCGTTTCTTTTTCCAAACCGGGAAGCAGCCAGTGCTGTCGCTTGCTTCATTCCGCGACCAATCTTCCTCCCCGTCGTCCAATCACTCTTAGCAGAAGGGCGAAAGCTCGACATTCATACCCCGGTTTGCTATTCTGTTATGGTTGTGAAAAGTCTGCTGACAGCGGAAAGGGATTCCGACCAACTCGCTTCCATCGCTCGGCGTGTTTGCTGGTGGCAATCGGCGGAGTCAACCCTAGAAAACACGCAGCGCTTTCTCTGTCAAGTCATGGTGTTTGGCACGTGGGACGATGCCTGTTTTGCTCTCGGTCATTATGGCGAAGCTGCATTCCGCGAAGCGTTGCGATCCGCTCCACCGGGCCTCTTTGACAATCGGTCGTGGCATTATTGGCATCACCGGCTACACCTTCTCCCCGTTCCTCCCAGGCTCCAGCGCACGATCCCCACATGAGGCCACGATTGGACATTCTCCCGGCCGAGCAGCGTCGCTTGTGGCCCGAGCTTTCTCAAGTCCCAGAGCATTTCGTCTTGTATGGCGGAACGGCCATTGCCCTGCGTCTGGGCGGGAGACGATCCGTTGACTTCGATTTCTTCACAAGCCAGCCCGTTTCGGCGGATGTGTTGGGCCGGAATCTGGCATTCCTTGCTGGCGCAAAGCTCATTCAATCGGAGCTCAACACCGCATCATTCACCGTCGATCGGGGCGGCGACGTGAAAGTCTCGTTCTTCGGCGGGCTTACCATGGGCCGGGTGAGCCGACCAGATCGCTGCGAAGACAACCGCGTTCGCATTGCGTCGCTTCTCGATCTGGCCGCGCAGAAGGTTAAAGTGATTCTTGTCCGCGCCGAACCAAGAGATTACGAGGACATTTACACGCTTCTGAAGTCGGGGGTCAGCCTTCCCAAAGCGCTGGGAGCAGCCAAAGCACTTTATCCTGAATTCAACCCCGTCCTCTCACTCAAAGCCCTCACCTACTACGGCGAGCGCACTCTCGCTACCGTGCCGACAAACGTTCGCGAATACTTGACGGAGGAGAGCGCCAAGGTCAAATCGATCAGAACGATTCCGAAAATCGCATTGAGCATCAGTCCTTCCACGTCGATTCGGAACACGCCTACGCCAGGCCACAGCAAAGGTATCAGGATCTAAATGCTGTCCGAGTTTTGTCGTCATCCTCAAATGACTTATGGCCATGATTCAGGAGTACCTCGGCAGCGAGGCGCTGGAAGCCGCGGTTGTTGCGTGACAAAACGTGACAAACAACCACCCCAAATCTGCATTTTTTCGTAATTTGCGTTTACGAAAACATGCAGAAACACGCAGGATTTGACACAGGCAACGGATTCAAATCCCACCCCCGCTACCAATTCGGCGCAGCGTTATTGGTTCAGAATCAGATGGTTGCGCCAGAATTCCTCAGACATCTCCGCTTCCTACCACTTAATGCCGTCCAACGATTACAGTATCAATCAACCACTGGGTGCCGCACTTTTGGAGCGCCACCCGCTCCACTTTGTCAGCGCCCTTTCGACCCGGCTCGGCCCGGCGAAGAATCGCCGCAGCCATGTCTTCTCAAAATATTTCAAATGGGGTGTGGCCACGGCGGCGGCGCAAATCGAAGGGGCGGCGACCGCGGACGTGAAAAGGTGAATCCATCTGGGACCGATTTGCCAACACGCGCAAGATCGATGCGCCAACGGTCGCCTGCGATCATTACTCGTTCTGTCGCGATGATGTGGCGTTGCTGGCTGATCGTTTGGATGTCGGCCTGATCGTTGCCACGGACGTTATGGACAAGTGACCGTGCGACCGGTTTCAACATTGCGCGGCTGGGCGCTGTTGCCGGCGAAGAGTCCTGAGGTGGCTGTAGCCTACCAACTTGTGGCGTTGTTCATCCCAGAGACGGAAGGTGAGCGATTTGAGGCTGGAGAACAGTGTGACGGGCGGCACGCTCTGAAACAGTGGCTCGGCGTTGTGGCATTTTTCCAGATTGTAGTTGGGAATCCGCGCGCTCAGATGATGAATGTGGTGAAACCCGATATTGCCCGAGAACCATTGCAGGATCCTGGGGAGTCTGTAGAAGGAACTGCCCTGCAGCGCGGCGGCGAGGTAGTCCCACTCACCATGGCGTTGCCAGTAGACGCCTTCGAATTGATGTTGCACGTAAAACAACCACACTCCCGCCGAGCCCGCCACTGCGATCACCATCAACTGAATCAGCAGATACGCCTTGATGCCGAAGACCGAACAGAGAGCCACGGCCATGCCGAGAATCCCGAGGTTCGTCCAGTAAACCGAGTGGCGCTCGCGCCGACTGGCCTGGGCGTTGGGAAACCGATGCACGACCAGAAACAAGAACAGGGGGGCAATCAGGAAGAGGATGACCGGGTTGCGGGCCAATCGATACGAGAACCGTTTCCAGCGAGATGACTCGAGGTACTCCTGCACCGTCAACGTCCACACCGAGCCCAAACCGCGTTGATCCAGATCGCCTGAGTGCGCGTGATGGATCGCGTGTTCCCAGCGCCAGAGATAGTACGGCGTGAAGGTCAGCACGCCGGTCATGAATCCCCAGGTGTCATTGGCTTTGCGGGACTTGAAAAACGCGCCGTGACCGCAATCGTGGTGAATGATGAATACTCGCACCAGAAATCCGCCCGCGAGAATCGCCAGTGGCAGGGTGATCCAATACGACACCGCCAGACTGCGGTACATCAGGTACCAGAGGACCGCGTATGGAACGAGCGTGTCGGCGATCTGCCAGATGCTGCGCCACCGGGACGACTGCTGGTACCGGGCCACGATCTCCTGCCAGGGCAACGTGTTGGTTTGATCCGCAGTCGCGATTGGCGCTGGCGATTGTGCGACGGTTGTCACTTCCTGTTGTAAAACTCCGCTCATGATACGACAACAGTAACGGGGAAAGAATTCGTCCGCTATGGGGTGTTTACCCCATATGGCGCCGGCCACACAGGCCGGGGTTCTATGAATCCAACGCGACGCGGCCTGTCAGGGGAGACGCGCCCGTTCGCGTCATGGCGTCTGTTCCAGGCAGGTCTTGCGGAAGTGGTGGCCGTAGATGGAGAGTGTGACGGCGAGCGGGACGAGGGACGGGCGACGGAAGAACGTCCAGAGCAGCAGGTCCCAGTAATAGAAGCGCTCGCGACCGAAGACGCCGAGACGAACACTGGCACGGAAAAACGCGAGAAGATACTGCCAGCGGAACGAGCCAGCGATTTTCGGCGGCTGGTATTCACGCAGGAACGTGCGGATCCGCCGGTAGTACGGCCCCGTCGCATAGATATGTCCCAGAAGACCCTTGTATCCCGCCCGCAACGTCTCGCGCTTCATCCGTGGAATGAAGTTCGTTGTTCCGTCCCCATTGTCGCCAGTCGTGTTACCCAGCAAGCGGCCCTGACATCTCAGCCGCTGGTACAGCTTCGTGCCCGGCAGGGCTTGCAACAGGCCGACCATCGCCGTGACGATCCCGCTTTGCTGAATGAACTCGATCTGCCGCTGAAAAATCGTCGGCGTGTCGCTGTCGAACCCGACGATGAACCCGCCCTGCACCTGCAACCCCGCACGCTGGATGCGCTTTACGTCGGCGACCAGGTCCCGCTTCTGGTTCTGGCGTTTGTTGCACTCCGTCAGACCCGCCTCCTCGGGCGTCTCGATGCCGACGAACACCTGGTTGAACCCCGCTGCGACCATCAATCTCATCAGTTCCGCATCGTCGGCCAGATTGATGGACGCCTCGGTGTAAAACGGGATGGCGCGCCCGCCCGTTTGCCATTGGATCAATGCCGGCAACAACTCCTCCTTGAGCGCGCGTTGATTGCCAATGAAGTTGTCGTCCACAAAGAAGACTGTCCCGCGCCAGCCCCGCCGGCGGAGTCCATCCAATTCGGCAAGCACCTGCGCCGTCGTCTTCGTGCGGGGCCGGTGGCCGAACATCGCGGTGACATTGCAGAACTCGCAGTCGAACGGACAACCGCGTGAGAACTGCACGCTTATCGAGGCGTACCGGTTCAGGTCCGCCAATTCCCACAACGGCATCGGCGTCTGGCGGACGTCGGCGAACTCGACGGCGGTGTACACACGCCGCGCCGCGCCCTGTTCGAAGTCCTGCAGAAACCCCGGCAGTGTCACTTCCGCTTCATTCAGCACAAAATGGTCGACGGCCGGAAACTCGTCGTGTTCTGTGGTGAACAGCGGCCCGCCGGCCACGATGGTTTTGCCGGCCACCCGACAACGGGCAACCAACTCGTGCGCCGAGTCGCGCTGGGCGATCATCGCACTGATGAGCACCAGGTCGGCCCACGCCAAGTCCCGTTCGCGCAGCTTCCGCACGTTCACATCTATCAGGCGCTTCGCCCACTCTTTGGGCAGCATCGCGGCCACCGTGAGCAGCCCCAACGGCGGCAGCGGAGCTTTTTTGCGTATGAATTTCAAGGCGTGCTTGAAACTCCAGAACGTGTCCGGGAACTCCGGGTATAGCAGCAGCACATTCATCCATTCACAATAAAGTCATAAAATCGTGTGGTCGCCATGGGGTGTCCACCCCACAGGAGCTGAACACAACCGTCCGGGCTACCGAATGATTAGCCGGACGCTACTTTCGATGATTCCCGCGGCGATGGCGTAGCGGGTGAGGCCGGAGATCTCGTGGATGTTGAGTTTGGCCATGAGATTCTGGCGGTGTTTTTCGACCGTTTTGACGCTGATGCCGAGTTCCGCGGCGGTCTGTTTGTTGGCCAGGCCTTCGGCGATCAGTTGGAGCACCTCCAACTCGCGCGAACTCAGGCGGGCCACTTTCTTCCGCAACGCCACGCCTCCAGCGGGGATCTTCTGATCGTGCAACCGCTTGGCAATGGAGGGGCTGAAAAAAGTGTTACCATTCTGCACTTCCCGAATCGCCTTGGACAGATCGTGGGAGGACGTTTGCTTGAGCAAAAAACCCACCGCGCCGATGGCGATGGCTTGATCGACGTACGCGTCATCGCTGTGGGCGGAGAGAATCACCACCTTGGTGGTGGGAACGGCTTTGCGGATTTGCCGGGTGGCTTCCAATCCGTTGAGCAGCGGCATGGCGATATCCATCACGACCACCGACGGACGAAGCTTTCTGGTCAACTCCACCGCCTGGCGGCCGGTTTGCGCTTCGCCGATCACCTCCAGATCGTCTTCCGCCTCCAACAACTTTCGAAACCCCTCGCGGACAACCATGTGATCTTCCGCCAACAGGACGGTGATGCGTTTCATAAAGACTATTTCCCTTTGCCGTTCGTGACCGGAATCTGCGCGCAGATGGTGGTACCCTTGCCGGGCGCCGATTCGACGGCAAAGCTGCCGCCGACCATCTCGACCCGTTCGCGCATGCCGAGCAACCCCAATCGCTTGTTCTTTCCAGCCTGCAGTGCGCGATCCACCTGAAAGGATTTGCCGTCGTTTTTGATCTTCATGCAAATGCGGTTCGAAAGTTTCTCGATGCTCACGTCCACCACGCTGGCTTGCGCATGACGGGCGACGTTGGTCAGTGCTTCCTGGGCAACGCGATACAGGGTCGTGCGCCGGGCATTATCCAGTTTTTCAACCCCCGCAAAGATCGTCAAGCGGACGTGGACGCCCGTCTGTCTCGAAAAGGTCTTCACGTACGAATGCAGTGCGGGAATCAACCCCAGGTCGTCCAACACCGTCGGGCGCAATTCGCGGGCGAACCGGTGTACGATGTCCACCGATTTCTCGACCATCCGCTGCGCGCTGGAGATTTTGTTTTGGAGTCCCTTGGTGTTGTGCGTCGCCGATGTTTTCAAGGCCGCCAGGCGGACGTTGATTCCCGTCAGGGTCTGCGCGATTTCATCGTGCAGCTCGCGGCTGATCTTCTTGCGTTCTTCCTCCTGCGCCAACAGGAGTTGGCGGGTCAGTTGCCGCAATTGTTCCTGCATCCGCTGGGATTGCTCGAGCAACCGGCTATAGTGTCTCTCACTGTTCCGAAGGGATTCCTCCACACCCCTGCGTCGGAGGATTTCCCGTTTCAGCCGCCGATTCGAGACGGCCAGGTCCGCGCTACGCTGGCGTAGCGTCTGGTTCAGTTGACCGAAGTGGGCGTTGGCCTCGCGCGCGGTGCGATGAGTCTTTTCAATTGGGATGATGGTTTCGGCGAAGAACTTTCCCGCCCGACGGACAATCGCGTCCCGGGTGCCGGGAGAATCGCCCGGCAACACGATGGCGATCAGCGCTTGCTCGTGAACCCTGGCCAGGTCCAGCGTTTCCAAGCCGAGAGCCATGATGTTGCGTCCCAGCCCGCGCGCGGGTTGCAAGCTGGCCCGTGATCCTTGCTTCAGATAGGTACGCAACGCGGCTGCGTATCGTTGCGACAACCTGGTCAATTTCCGTGTCATGCTATTTGCCGAGTTCGTCAGCGAACCGACTCAGGGTTTTCTTGGATTTTTCCACAAGACGTCGCGTGTTGGCGATTTCTTTTTTCAGGCCTTTGGCATTGGTCGTGGCCTCGTTTTTCAATGCCAGGAGTCGGACATTGATTCCCAATAGCGTCTGGGCAATTTCGTCATGCAACTCGCGGCTGATCTTCGTTCGCTTGTCCTCATGCGCCGACAGAATCTGGCGGGTCAGTTGCCGTAAATGCTCCTGCACGAGTCGTGACTGCTCCAATAGATCGGCCCGATGTTTCCCGCTCTTCTTCAAAGCTTTTTCCGCGGCCTTGCGCTGGACGATTCCCCGTTTCAGGTGACAGCCGGAGGCGGCCAGTTCCGCTGAACGTCGGCTCAGCGTGTTCGTTAGTCGATTCAGGTTGCCGTCGGTCTCCCGCGCGGCGCGATGAGTCGCTTCGATCGGGGTGATAGCTTCTACAAAAAAGATCTCTGCTCGCTTGATCGTTCCCTTCGTGGCGCGGGAGGAATGGCTCGGCAACACCAATGTCGCCAGCGCGACCTCGTGAATCCTGGCCAAATCCAGCGTCTCCATCCCGAGGGCCATGGCCTTGTGTCCCAGGCCGCGCGCGGGCTGCAAGCTGGCTCGGAGCCCTTGCTTCAGGTATTTACGCAAAGCCGTCGCGTACCGTCGCGATAACCTAGCTGTCGTTCGCTTCATAATACAATCCGAACTCGTGGGCCTCTTGCATCCGCTGCCACTGTCCGACTATTGCCGCAAGCCGTCCATGGGGTAAAACCCTACCCCCGTTCGTCCAGGTAGGGTTTTACCTTATACGCAAGGTGACGGAACATGGCGCACACTAATGGCGGACAAACTCGTGGACAAACCATCACAAATCCGAAAGATTGCATTTCTCGGCGATTACCTCCCGCGCAAATGCGGGATCGCCACATTCACGCACGACGTGCTTTCCGCCGTGGCGACCGAGCACCCGCAAACCCAGTGTTTCGCCGTGCCGGTGAATGACATCCCGGGCGGCTATGAGTATTCTGACGTGGTCCACTTCGAGATTGAGGAACAGGATTTGTCGTCCTACCAGCGCGCGGCAGATTTCCTCAACATCAGCAACGTCGACATCGTCAGCCTGCAACACGAGTTCGGGATTTTCGGCGGACCGGCGGGCAGCCATCTGCTGGCGTTGTTGCGCGAATTGAGAATGCCAGTCGTCACGACGCTTCATACGGTGCTGCGTGAGCCGAATGCCGACCAACGTCGCGTGATGCAGGAACTTATCACGCGATCGACGCGGCTGCTGGTCATGGCGGAGCGCGGACGGCAACTGTTACAGGACGTCTACCAGGTGCCGCCGGCCAAAATCGATTTCATTCCGCATGGCATTCCCGACATTCCGTTTGTCGACCCCAACTACTACAAGGACCAGTTCGGTGTGGCGGGAAGAGTGGTGTTGCTAACGTTCGGGCTGCTGTCGCCGAACAAGGGGATTGAGCATGTGCTCAACGCGCTGCCGCAGATCCTGACGGAATTTCCCGATGTCGTTTACCTCGTGCTGGGCGCCACGCACCCGAACGAGGTGCGCGAGCAGGGGGAGGCCTATCGTCTGCGACTCGAACGCCTCGCCAAGAGGAACAAAGTCCAGAAGAACGTAATCTTTTACAACCGGTTCGTGGAACTCGATGAACTCAAGGAGTTCATCGGCGCGGCGGACCTGTACATCACGCCGTATCTCAACGAGGCACAGATCACCTCGGGCACGTTGGCCTACACGTTTGGGGCGGGAAAAGCCGTGATCTCGACTCCGTACTGGCATGCGACCGAGTTGCTGGCCGACGGGCGCGGCGTGCTGGTGCCCTTCGGCGACTCCAAGGCGATCGCGCAGGAGGTCATCGGCTTGCTGCGCGACGACACGCGGCGGCACGCGATGCGTAAGAACGCATACAAGCTCGGACGCGAGATGGTCTGGAGCAACACGGCTCGGCTCTACATGCGCTCGTTCGAGTTGGCGCGGATTGAGCGGGCGGTGTTGTCCCGAAAATCGTTTGCCACGAAGACGCTGGACCAGCAACCACGGGAGTTGCCCGAGTTGAAACTGGATCACCTGGCGCGGATGACCGATTCCACGGGGCTGTTTCAACACGCCATTTTTACCGTGCCGAATTTTTCCGAGGGCTACTGCACGGATGACAACGCCCGCGCCTTCATACTGGCCGTGCTGCTGGATGAGTTGGGGGAAGGAACAGAGCGCGTCCGTACAGTGGCCACCACTTATGCGGCGTTCCTGCATCACGCGTTCGACACGAAGACGAAGCGCTTTCACAATCACCTGAGCTTCGACCGACGCTGGCTCGATGAACGGGGCTCGGAAGACTCTCACGCGCGGGCGCTGTGGGCGCTGGGCACGGGCGTGGGACGCTCGCCCTACCGGACCTTCCAGGTCATGTCGGGACAAATCTTCGCCCAGGCGCTGCCGGCGGCGATCGAGTTCACCTCCCCGCGGGCGTGGGCGTTCAGCCTGCTCGGCATTCATGAATACCTGCAGCGGTTGAGCGGCGACCGGACCGCCAGCCAGATTCGGGACACGCTGACCACGCGGCTCATGGACCTGTTCCATCGGACCGAGCAACCGGACTGGCCGTGGTTTGAAGACGTGCTTTCCTACGACAACGCGAAGCTCGCGCACGCCCTGATCGTGAGCGGACGAGCGACGGGGCAAAAGCCGGTATTTGAGCGGGGGCTGCAGACGTTGCGCTGGCTGGCGGAAATGCAAACCGCGGAGAGCGGCGACTTCCGTCCCATCGGCAGCAACGGATTTCATCAGCGCGGCGGACTGCGCGCGACGTTCGACCAGCAACCCATCGAAGCGCAGGCCATGGTGTCGGCCTGTCTCGAAGCCTATCGGGCCACGTCGGACGCGTGGTGGTACGCGGAGGCCCAGCGCGCCTTCGATTGGTTTCTCGGCTGGAATGACCTCGGCCTGGAAGTGTACTCGCCGAGCACCGGTGGTTGCCGCGATGCGTTGCACGTGGACCGCGTCAACCAAAACCAGGGCGCGGAATCGACCCTGGCGTTTCTGCTCTCGCTGGCGGAAATGCAACTCATGCAAAACGCCGTCACGGCCTTCAACCAGCCGGTTTCATAGGCACGATCACCTGATGTGGGCACCCAACATTCGACGCACCAATGTTATCCTGCATCCGGACCGCACGCGGGTGTTGCTCCGTCCATTCCTTCTGACGTACGACCGACGAGCGATCAATCTTTGCGCTCAGGTGATGGCGCTTCCCGAAAGCGACGTCCATACGCTGCTGCAGCAGGTACGAGCCGAGTTTGGGGACCGCCATGTGAAGATCGACGAGTTCCTGATGCGGCGGTTCGACCGGGTCCGTCCGTGTTTGCGAACCAACGCGGAACCGTCTGAGGAACGGAAGTTGTTGCTCGGTTCGTATTTCAGTCACGAGTATTCGCTCGAAGCGGCGGCGCTGTTCAATCCCTCGATCGTGCCGCACCCGGACCAGACGGACCTTCCCTCGGGTTCGCTGCGGTTCATTCTCAGCCTGCGGGCCACGGGCGAAGGCCACATTTCCTCGATCACCTTTCGCACCGGGTATTTGGACGCGGACGGCAACATCACCATCAACGCGCCGACGCGTTACTGTCTCGAGCCGGCGCAAGTGCCCAATACATCGTACGAGAAAGGGCTGTTCAATCGGCAACTTCACGAACAGGGTCTGGCGAACGACTTCAGCCGCGAGGTGCTGCAAGTCCTGGGCGACTCATTCACGCTGCCGCAGCTGCGCAGCAGCGTCCTGGCGACGGTGAAACACCTTCGGGCCCGTGATGAGGAACGACAATCCGCGGCGCGAAAAATCCTGATGCTGGCCCAATCGAATTACGAGGTGCAATTTGCGACGGACACGCGCCTGTCCGAACGCGTGCTGTTTCCCACCACGCCGTCGCAGAGCAACGGGATCGAGGACGCGCGGTTTGTGCTGTTTCACAACGAGGACGGCACGAAGACCTATTACGCGACCTATACGGCGTACGACGGGAAACTGATCCTGCCGCAATTCATTGAGACGCCGGATTTTCTCCACTTCAAATTCATCACGCTGAACGGCCCGGCGGTGCAGAACAAGGGCATGGCGCTGTTCCCGCGAAAGATCAACGGCCGCTACGCCATGCTCGGGCGCCAGGATTCCGAGAACCTGTACATGATGTATTCCGATCATTTGCATTTCTGGCACAAGACGCAACTGCTGCTGAAGCCGAAGTTCCCCTGGGAATTCATTCAATTGGGCAATTGCGGTTCCCCGATCGAAACTGACGCCGGTTGGCTCGTGCTGAGCCACGGGGTGGGGCCGATGCGGAAGTATTGCATCGGCGCGTTCCTGCTCGATCGGGACGACCCGACCCGGGTCATCGGCCGGCTGCGTGAGCCGCTGATCAAGCCCAACGAAAACGAGCGGGAAGGCTACGTGCCCAACGTGGTGTATTCCTGCGGCAGTCTCCTGCGCGGCCGGCAGCTCATCCTCCCGTATGCGATGTCCGACTATGCCACCACGTTTGCCACGCTGTCGGTTGACGAGGTCCTGGCCGCGATGGAATGAGCGCCGCGCCGTGGTCGTCCGGGACACGGTAGGGTTCTGCCCCATGGCACACGGTTGGTTCATCGCGTACCGTGCCTCTGTCCCATGATGACGCCCAAGAAACGATATAGAGTCAGAAAGATTGCCCGCGCCGGTCTGGTGGGCGGATTTCTGGCAGCGGCAGCGGTCGTGACGGCGTCCGATCCACTGGAAGATGTGAGAGGGTTCAGTGATTTTCCCGCAACCGACCTCCGTCGTGTGCTCGATGGTGACATTCTCGGCACTCGCGGTTCGCTGATGAGTTTCCCCAACGGGCTTTCCGCGCAGACCTGTTTCGTGACGCAGGAAGCGGCGGCGGAGACGGCCAAGCGATTGCAGGTCTGGGATCCATTGCCGCACGAGACGCTGAACGTGTTCGCGTATCAGGCGATGCGCGGGCCGTGTGAGATCGCGAATTTTCAAGGTCTGAACCTGGAGTCGAATCAGGGCGCCATCCGCTGGCTGCTGGACAAGACCCTGGCCACCACGGCCGACAGATCCGATCTCAATTTGACACGCGCCGAGGCGCAACAACTGGCGAACTGTGCCCGGAGCAATCCCGATCCGCAAGAGATCGGCGCCTGTTGGGGGGACTTGTTGCACGAGCGGGCCGCAGCATTCCAGCGGGAGGGGTTCGACGGCCTGCCGCCGTACGAAGCCAACGGAGTCACGGTGTCACCGGGGACGCAGCTTCGCGAGATGTTGCGCGATCAGCCGGCCGTGGCGCGGCAGTTTGCCACACTGCTGCGGGAGAGCGGGCTGCTGGGTAGCGAGCGGGCCGGGTTGCTCACGCCGACGCTGTACTGGACCCTGTTCGAGGCCAACCATCACGCCACGTTGAGCCTCGGGGCCATCTACCTGTTGCCGCAGGGCGATCACTACCAACTCATGGACGTGCAGTATTACGTCAGCGGCAAGTACTACACGGCGGCGACACTGAGCGAGATCTGGCCGATCCGCGTCGGCGAAAAATCGGAGGCGCTCGTGTGGCGGGGTGATTTCGTTGCCGCGCCGACGCTGGCGTTCACGAAGGGAACCGACCGGATCATCTACGGCGCGATCCTGCTCCAGGAAATCAAGAAGGTGGTTCGCTGCTTCCAGGATGATTTGAAGGCGATCCACTAGGCGGGCCGAAGCGATTGTTTGCGAAATAACTAGGTTATTCCCCGGTTGGGCGTATGGTAGACTTGTAACAGCGAGCTGCTTCACACCGACCAGACTTCGCAGCACTGCGGCGCACGTAGGCAGCACAGCGCAACAACAAACATCGCTGCCCGAGGAGATTCTTGTGGCCATCCGCCAGATCAGTAGAGAGGACTTCAACCGGTTCTTCAACGAGAAGTACGCGCTCGCCTGTGGATTATTGGATTGCGAGGCGTTCCAATCGTGGCACACGCCGTCCAAGAGCGAGTGGCGCGATGTGCTGACCACGATCACCAAGATGGTCAAGAAGTGTGACTGGCCGTTGTACGAAGTCAAACGCGACGGCGACGACGCGTCGTCTGTGTATGTCTCGAACACCGAGTTGATGATGAACGCCGTCCACAATTTGTTGGATGCATTGAACGGCTACGGTGTGGCGTGCGTGCCGTCGCCGGGGCAGTGGGGGGACATCATGCGGGTGGTGGATGAAACCACCGAGCGCCGCGACGTGATTGACAAGGCGGGTTCGAAGGGAATCAAATGACTAATGAAACCAATGTCAGCGTGAGTGAACCAGTTGTCCGTGAAACGGTGTTCCACTTTACGGCCACTGGCGGAGGACTGCTGATTCATCGAATTGCCGAGATTGAAAAACTGGCAGTGAGCGATCTGCAACGCGGGAAATCGCTCGACCGTGTCGTCACCGGAGCGTTGGCGTCGTTGCGAGATGCCTGTCGGGACGCGCGGGTCGCCGTTTCGTAAGCACGCGTCGCGGTCAGAGCATTCCCAGCCTCTCGAGCGTCGCCTGCAGGCGTTCGGTGGGGAACCCGATGACATTGTTGTAGCTGCCCTCAATCCGTTCGACGATGCCTTCGCCGTGTTCCTGGATGGCATAGGCCCCCGCTTTATCGAGCGGGTTAATCCTGGCGTGGTACTCAGCGATCTCTGCGGGTTCAAGGTTCCGCATCCACACGCGGGTGGTGTCGGCGAAGACCAATTCGGTATCGAGCGAACGGTGGACGAGACAGACGCCCGTGATGACCTCGTGACGCCGTCCCGCGAGCTGGCCGAGCATGCGGGCGGCGTCGGCGCAGTCGCGTGGTTTGCCGAAGATTTTTCCGTCGAGCACGACGATGGTGTCCGCGCCGATGACCATCGCGTGGGGATGCCGGCCCGCGACCGCGCGGGCCTTGCGTTGGGCGTTCTGCATGGCTACGACGTCGGGCGCCGCGCCGCCAGCCAGTTCTTCGATGCCGTCGGGGCGCACGACGGTGAAGCGCACCCCCAGCTCGCGCAGCAGGCGCTCGCGCCGGGGTGACGCGCTGGCGAGGATAATTTGGGGTTTGTCTGTTGGCATGTACAGGGGTATGATTGCGTGAGAAGTATGGGAATTCAACAGGCCAAAGTCGAGCACCTGTACGTCCACGTTCCCTTCTGCGCGGCGAAGTGCAATTACTGCGCGTTTTATTCCGAGGCGGGCAGCGCGGGCAAGATGGAGGATTATATTGACGCGCTGCTGCTGGAACTCGACCGATGCGCCTCGGAACTCGTGCCCAAGACCATCTTTTTTGGCGGCGGCACGCCGAGCCTGTTGCCCACGCCGCTGATGCGGCGCATTCTGGAGGCCGTTGGCGAGCGGAGTTCCTCCCGCGACGTTTCGGAATGGACCATTGAATGCAATCCATCCACTGTATCGGCGGACAAGGCGACACTCTTCCGCGAATTTGGCGTCAATCGCATCTCGATGGGGGTCCAGGCGCTGGATGATGAATTGTTGGAGACGATTGGGCGGGTGCATTCGGTGACGGGCGCCGTCAAGTCCCATGAGAGACTGCGCGAGGCCGGGTTTCAGAACATCAATCTCGATTTGATGTTCGGGTTACCGGGTCAGACGATGGAACATTGGAAACGGACGTTGACCAAGGCCATCCAGCTTGAGCCGGAGCATCTCTCGACGTACTGCCTGATTCTGGAAGAAGACACCCATTTCTGGTCGTTACTACAGCAGGGGTTGATCAAGCCGGATGAAGAGCTGGAACTGGCGATGTACGAGACCGGCATGGAGATGTTGGCGGCGGCGGGCTATCGTCAATACGAGATCAGCAATTTCGCCAAGCCGAATCGGGAATGCGCACACAACATCGCGTACTGGGAGGGCAAGGACTACATCGGACTCGGCCCGAGCGCGTGTTCGACGGTGGGCGACAAACGCTGGCAAAACGCGCCCGACACGGACCGGTACATCGGCGCGATGCGCAATGGGGAACGTGCCCTGGCCTACGAAGAGCCGCTCACGCCCGAACTGCGTGCCGCCGAGCGCGCGGCGTTCGGGATGCGCATGAACGCCGGCGTGCCGGCCGAGTTGGTGAAAGGCCGGTGGGACAAACAGATTGCCGAATTGCTGTCCGCCGATCTGGTCCAGTGGAGCCACGACCGACTGCAACCCACCAAGCGCGGCATCCTCTTCGCCGACCAGGTCGCCGCGGAGTTTGTGTGAACCGGCTTCTGAGATTGGCTTTCATGATTGTCCCGATGGTTTCCGTCGCTTCGTCGTTGCGAGGAACGTCCTATTATCCGCGGCGGTTGGACGACGCGAAGGCCGTGTACCTGACGACGAACAACTTCCCCGTGCATGCCGATGGTGTGGCGGACGACGCCGACGCGTTGCAGCAGGCGATCAACGAAGTTCAGGAGACCACGCACCAGGGGATCGTATTCATTCCTGAGGGAACGTATCGACTGGGCAAGACCGTGCAGGTGTGGGCTGGAATTCGCCTGATCGGCTACGGCAACCACCGGCCAGTGTTCGTACTTGGCGAGCACACGCCCGGGTTTCAAGAGGGGCCGGGCAAGTACATGATCCATTTCGTGAGCGATCGGCCGCGGGACGGTGGACCGATTCGCGACGCGAATCCCGGCACGTTTTACAGCGGGATCAGCAACATTGACATGGAGATTTTAGCAGGCAATCCGGCGGCGGTGTGCATCCGCGCGCATTGGGCGCAACACTGTTACCTCGCACACATGGATTTTCGGATCGGGTCGGGAAGAGCCGGCGTAGAAGAGATCGGGAACGAATGCGAGGACCTGCATTTCTTCGGGGGCGACTTCGGGATCACGATGCACAAGCCGTCGCCAAGCTGGCCGTTTCTGCTGATTGATTCGTCGTTCGATGGGCAGCGCCAGGCGGCAATTGAGACCGAGGAAGGCGGACTCACGATCCTTCGCAATCAATTCAAGAGCGTGCCGACAGTCATTGAAGTCCGCGAGAACCGCGCGGAAGAATTGTGGATGAAGGACTGCCGATTCGAGGGCGTGACCGGTCCCGCGCTCATCATCAGCGACGAGAAGAACGCAAGGACGGAGATTAATCTCGAGAATGTCGTCTGCCAGCGCGTGCCGATGCTGGCCAAATTTCGCGAGAGCGGTCAGAAAATCGTGGGCGCAGGCCCCCTGTATCAGATTCGTGCGTTCACGCACGGGTTGCACATTGCCGACATCGGCGGCACGCCGGAGATCAAGACCACGTATGATGCTGTCCCGCTTCCGGCACTGCCCGCACCGGTGGCATCGGATATTCCCGATCTTCCCACGCGGGATACGTGGGTCAATCTCGGCTCGCTTGGCACGGTGGGTGACGGCGTGGCCGATGACACGGCGGTCTTGCGTGAAGCCATCGCGCGGCATCGCACGGTTTATCTACCCAGCGGCCGGTACCGGGTGACCGACACGATCACACTCAAGCCGGACACGGTGTTGATTGGCTTGAATCCGATTACCACACAAATCATCTTGCAGGATTCGACCCCCGCGTTTCAGGGCGTTGGCGCGCCGAAGGCGTTGCTCGAAGCGCCGCGGGGCGGGACCAACATTGTGACCGGGATCGGCCTCGACACCGGCGGGATCAATTCGCGAGCGGTCGGCGCGCAATGGATGGCGGGCAGCAATTCGATGATGAACGACGTCCGGTTTCTCGGCGGTCACGGCATGTTCAATGCCGACGGCACACGGATGCAGCCGTACAATGGCAATCGCACGGGCGATCCGGACCCGAGACGGCGATGGGACTCGGAGTATTACAGTTTGTGGGTGACCGATGGCGGGGGCGGGACATTCAAGGACATCTGGACGCCGAACACGTTTGCCCAGTCGGGGATGTATGTTTCGGACACCGCGACGGAGGGCCGGGTGTACGCGATGTCGAGCGAGCACCACGTCCGCAACGAGATCAAACTGCGGAATGTGTCGAACTGGGAGATTTACGCGCTGCAGATCGAAGTGGAGCGGGGGGAAGGGCCGAATGATCTACCGGTCGACATCGACGACTGTCGGAATCTCACGTTTGCCAATCTGTATCTCTATCGCATCGGCAGCATCGCCTCGCCGTTCCCGTATGCGGTGAAAATGAAATCATCCCGGGACATCCGGTTCCGCAATGTGCACGTGTACAGCCCGGGCAAGCTGGCGTTTGACGATACGTTATTCGATGAGACTCACGGTGTCAGCATTCGCACACGAGAAATCGCGTCGCTGAATATTTCCGGCAACGCGCCCCAATCGCGGCCTGCTCATGAATCGCCGGTGCTGGCTCACGGCGCGAGGCTTGAGAAGGTCACCGGGGGATTCAACAACATCGACAACACGGCGGTGGATGCGGAAGGCAACGTGTGGTTCATCGATGCGCGCTGGAGCCGCATCTATCGCTGGTTGCCGGAGAGTCGCGAGCTGACGCTGGTGCGGGACAATCCGCTCGACCCGGTGGCCATTACCTTCGATCGATCCGGCAACGTGCTGGTGGTGACACGCTCGCTTGCGGTTTACGCGTTTCGCCCTGATGCGCGCGAAGACGAATTGACGATGCTGGAACCAGAAGCGGCAAAAGACCGGCCCGGATTGACGGCGGTTCTGCCCGTCAGTCGGTGGCGGGATGGGCATGATTTTCTCAGCGCAAACACAAACGCTGCGCCGTTCCAGTATGTATCGCCGGACGGCACGCTGTTTATTCCCGCGACCGAGAAGCCGCAGCAGGCGCCGTCGACGAATTTCTGGCGGGCATTCTTTTCCAACAACGACCTGACGCGGGCGTACGCGCTGGCCGCGGCGCCGGCGAATCGGCGGTTTTATGTCGCCGATGAATTCGGGCAGAAGACGTGGTCGTTTTCCGTCAATGCGAACGGTTCGCTGGGCGATCCGAGGGTGTTTGCCGAAGAGGGCGAGGCCGGCAACGCGGTGGATGCGCAGGGCAACGTATATGTCTGTGCCGGGAATATCTTCGTGTACGATCCAGCGGGCAAACAAATCGATTTGATCGAGGTTCCCGAGCGCCCCACGAGCCTGGCCTTTGGGGGGAGCGATCGGCAGACGCTGTTCATCGCCGCGCGGAGTTCGTTGTACGCCGTTCGCACCCGGTACCCGGGGCAATAATCGCGCGGGCTTTTGACCGTCAACCCGGTGTCCGCTCGAAATCGTCCACGATCTTCCGCAGACGCCGGTAGTGGGCGGCGATGGAGACGGAGGCCACGCCGACCAGGACAATCAAGGTTGTGATGTCGGCGAAGAGAAAGAAGATGAGCAGTCCGGCCAGGGAAGCGATTTCCGAGAAGGCGAATCCGATGAAGAACCGCCTTTGAAGTTCGGCGGCGAGGGCGGGGAAGGTGGTGCCAGGAGGTTGTCGGCGTGCGAACATCTTGACCGCGGGAAAGGACGCGATCACGCCCAGTATCCCGAACGCGAACGCCCCGATGGTGAACGGCGCTCGCGTCGGCGCATCCGTGGAAGCGGTGTAGCCCGTGTACAACAGATAGAGCCCCAAAGCGAGGTACAGCGCCTGCGCGGCGATGAGTTGGACGGCCAAGGCTCCGAGCCGATGGCGGAAGGCAGCGGGCTTGGCCGTGGGCGATTGGGATGGTTGTCGGGGCACCCCAGTATTATACTGCGGTCTACGCCAGGGTACAATGAGCAAAGGCGAGCTAAGTGTCAGAATCCGCCTTTGCTGGTGCCGCTGCCCAAGGGACCGGCATGGTGTTTTCGCGTAGCCACTTACTTCCTCCTGTCCTGTTAAAGTACTTGCCTTCGTATCCGAATAGCCAAAGCAGCACGAGATCAAGATACGGTTGCTTGATAGAATCAGCAGGTGTTCTGTCATCGCTCATGTGCGAGTCCCTATTATAGCATTAACCGCGCAAGGTCGCATTCCCGTGGCGCACGACAGAGATGCTTCGACAAGCTCAGCATGACAGCCGGTGAGGGGGAAAGAGATTGTGGGAACACGCCGACTGAGCCCCGAAGAGGATTCGGGGTAAACGGGGCGGGTACAGGGACCGACGCGGCGCTGGCTCCGTCGCAGGGTGTAGGGTCGCGGTTTGGGTTTGGATTTTGATATCCAAATGTGATATCCTATGCCGCTATGGATAGGGTATGGCATGGGGATAAACACGAAGGCCACGAAGGAGACACGAATGGCACGAAGCACGATACGAGCGAGGGGCGCCGCCGGGCGTGGTGTACGGCGGCGACCGGGCCGGTCGCCCTACAATTTGGAAGTTCTCGGTGGGCACGGCGACGGAGCGCCGTGGCTACAAGGGAGAAAACGACTCGGCAGGCTCGGAGATCGGGGCGAACCTGTTGGAACACAGCTCGGAGACTGGAGGCCGCGAGAAAGGGTATTTTTGCGAAACGAACCCAAATTTAGCCAAGCCGGCGTGGAAATTTCCGAAAAACGAAGCCAAAAACGAACCCATCTTAGGCGCGCCGAGATGGCTAAAAGGAGCCAATTATTGAGGTGAAATGAGGTGGATTCGCGGGTAGATTGGAGCCGTTATGGCAAAGAAGCTGGCGCAGATAGTCGATGGGCTGGTTGATTCGTTCCACAAGTACGGAGGGATCAATCATCTGGACGGTGTGAACTTGCCGTCGCGGGACGCGGTGGTGGAGATTGCTCGGGATTTGCTGCGGCTGGTGTTCCCCGGATTTTACGACAAGGACCCGATTCATTCCAAACAACTGGCCGAGTACGCGTCGGAGCTGGTGTCGTCGCTGGCGCGGCGGTTGGAGAACGAGATTCAGCGGAGCCTGGAGTATCGTCCGTGCGACGGCTGCGACAAGAACGACCTGGCGGGAACGGCGGCGCGGGTGACGCACGAGTTCCTGAGCGAGCTGGCGGGTGTGCGGTCGATTTTGCAGACGGACGTGACGGCGGCGTACGAGGGCGATCCGGCGGCGATCAGCAACGAGGAGATTATCCTGGCGTATCCCGGGATCGAAGCGATCGCGGTGCAGCGGATGGCGCATTTGCTGTATCGTCGGCACGTGGCGCTGATTCCGCGGATCATGACGGAATGGGCGCACAACAAGACCGGGATCGACATTCATCCCGGCGCGACGATCGGGCCGCATTTCTTCATCGATCACGGCACGGGGGTGGTCATCGGCGAGACGACCGTGATCGGCCAGCGCGTGAAGATCTACCAAGGCGTCACGCTCGGGGCGAAGAGTTTCCCCAAGGACGCCAAGGGACGCGTCGTCAAGGGCATCAAGCGCCATCCAAACATCGAGGATGACGTGACGATTTACGCCGGCGCGACGATTCTGGGCGATGTGACCATCGGCCAAGGGTCGATCATCGGCGGGAATGTGTGGTTGCTGGACTCGGTGCCGGTGCGGACGGTGGTCTATCAGGAAGGCGGCAAGACGATTATGAAGACGGCCGCCGCGGACCTCGACCGGATGGTCGGCCACACACACGGCGCGGGGATTTGAGTTTCGTAGTTGTAGGGCTGGCAGCCCGAAGGGTTGCTGGCCGATGATGTTGACCGGCCACGGCGCGAAACCCTGCGGGCTTCGCGCCCTACAATTCAATTGACCATGAAACGCATCTACGCCGACCACAACGCGACCACGCCGCTGGACCCAGCGGTGCTGGAAGCGATGTTGCCCTACCTGCGGGAACATTTCGGCAATGCCAGCAGCGTGCATATATATGGACGCGAGGCGCGGGCGGCGGTCGATGATGCGCGGGTGCGCATGGCGAAACTGTTGGGCGCGCAGGAGGGGGAGATTGTCTTCACGGGCGGCGGCACCGAAGCCGACAACATGGCGGTGTTTGGCGTGGCGCGCGCGTTGCGGAAGAAGGGGCGGCACATTGTGACCAGCAGCATCGAACATCACGCGGTGCTGCATGCCTGCCAATATCTCGAAAAGACGGGCGAGTGCGAGGTTACGTATCTGCCCGTGAGCCCTGATTGCCTTGTCGATCCCGGCGACCTGCGAAAAGCGATTCGCAACGATACGGTGTTGGTGTCGGTGATGTCGGCGAACAACGAGACCGGCACGATCCAGCCGATTGCGAAACTGGCGGCGATCTGCCGCGAGCGGGGCGTGGCGTTTCATACGGATGCGGTGCAATCGTTCGGCAAGGTCCCGGTAAGCGTCAACGATTGGGGAGTGGATTTGCTGTCGATCGCCGCGCACAAGTTTTACGGGCCGAAGGGTGTTGGTGTGCTGTACGTGCGGCGCGGGACGAAGATGGATCCGTTGTTGTTTGGCGGCAGCCACGAGAACGAGCGGCGGGCGGGGACGGAGAATGTCGCGGCGATTGTCGGGTTGGCGAAGGCCGCGGAGTTGGCGACGGCGAAGATGGAGGACGAACAACGGCGGCTGTTCGAGCTGACCGAGAGACTTGGGGAGGAGATCGCGAGCCGGGTTGCTGGTTCGCATCGCAATGGTCACGCGAACCTGCGCATCGGCAACACCATCAATTTTAGTTTTGACGGCTGCGAGGAAGAAGGACTGTTGCTCGGGCTCGATCTGGAAGGCGTGGCGGTGTCGAGCGGGTCGGCGTGCGCGGTCGGTTCCCTCGAACCGTCGCATGTGCTCAAGGCGATGGGGCTGTCGCACGAATTGTCGCGGGCGGCGGTGCGATTTTCGTTGGGTAAGAGCAATACCGTCGCGGATGTCGAAAAAATCGTCGAATCGCTGACGAAGGTTGTTGGGCGACTACGACAATTTGCGCACACGTAGACTGGAGGAAAACTTGCCAGTGCGCCTACTGCGGTCAGTCGAAGAACCGGTAGCGGAAGATGAACCAGAGGGCCGCGAGGCCGTCTTTCCAGCCGATTTTTTTGCCTTCGGTGTAATCGCGGCCGGCATAGTTGATGCCGGTTTCGTAGAAGCGGTAGCGTCGGCGGGCCAATTTGGCGGTCAATTCGGGTTCGATGCCGAAACGGTCGGACGTGAGCTTCATCCCCTCGACGCATTGACGGCGGAAGACCTTGTAGCAGGTCTCCATGTCGGTGAGGTTGAGATTGCAGAGCGTGTTCGACAGGAGGGTGAGAAGGCGGTTGGCCATGTAATGCCAGAACAGCAACACGCGGTGTGTCCCGCCCGTGAACCGCGAGCCATAGACCACGTCGGCGCGATGATCGAGGATCGGTCGCAGGAGGTTTGGATAATCCGACGGATCGTATTCGAGGTCGGCATCCTGAATGAGAATGATGTCGCCCGTGGCGTGTTCGAGAGCCGTGCGGAGGGCCGCGCCTTTGCCGCGATTGAACGGATGCGAAACGATTTTAAGCCCGTCCACATTCTGGAGTTTCTTGAGAACATCACCGGTGCCGTCGGTGGAGGCATCGTCCACGAGAACGACCTCCTTCTCCATGCCGCAGGAATCTGCGGCGCGGACACGGCGAAGAATCTCCTCGACCGTGGTGGCCTCGTTGAAGACGGGAATCAGGATCGACAGCCGTTGGAAGGTATCACCCATTTGAGCGGGGAGTATAGATGATGCATTATGCCTCCGTCACCAGTTTTTTTCCAGTGGCCACAGGTCGCCGGGCATGATATTCTGGCGGAGTTGATGGAGGGCGGGTTAGCCAAGTGGTAAGGCGGGAGTCTGCAAAACTCCTATCGTGAGTTCGATTCTCACACCCGCCTCCAATCCCGTCTTCTGGCAAAGCGGTATGACGCATTGTCTGTGACGACGCGAGATCGTCCCTTTTTGGTGAGGCAATGTGTCGCGCAGGTTTTTAGTCCCCGCACACCAGTTCGGGGGATTTCTGTTCGTGGAACGGGCGACGAAACCGGAGCGCTCTAGTTCTGTGGTTTGCAACAGACAAGGGAGTCGACCGTAGCGATCAGCTCGATTGCGTCCAACGGCTTCTTGAGGAATTTGTCAACTCCGTCGCGGAAGCTCGCCGCCACGAGATTGGGGTCCGATGACGTGACCGCTACGACCTTGATCGACGGGTTGAGTTTTCTCAAATGCCGAAGAGTTTCATCTCCATTAAGCTGGGGCATGGTGTAGTCGAGAAGCACGAGCCGGATGTCGCCCGGGGCATACGTAAGCATGGTGAGGCCTTTCGCACCCGAGGACGCGTTTAAGACATTGAAGCCATGCTTGCGCAGGACGGAACTCACCAGATGCAGGAACGACGCATCGTCATCGACGACCAGGATTGTGAACTTGTTGCGGTAGATGGGCTCACCCGGGGGCTTGGTGTCCTGCCCTGTGAGCGGGAGCTTGGAGGCGTCCACCATTCCTTCGACAAATGATTGAGAACCCTGTGTCATGCCGTATGGAAGTCGCATACCGTGTGCCAAAGTTGAAGATGACAGGTTTCGCGGAAGTGTCGACATGGGAAGGTGTTAGTCAGTCAATCAGCAATGATTGCTGTCGACCGAAATATTTTTCCAGCCACACGTACAGACAAATGAATGGACAGCGACTCCCCATCTGCCTGATCCAGAGCTTACGTTCGGCGGTTGCGCCAGGAGATCGGCATCGTGGTTCCCGTATAGCCGCGCACCCCGCAAAAGGGATTCCAAGCGTCGGGCTCTTCCGGAGATCCGGGGTAAGCAGTCTCTTGACGTTTCATCCGGCGCCGGATATTCCTCGTGTTGGATGGAACAGAAAGCTACCCGTGCGTTTGTTTGCGATGTGGTGACTGGAACGCCGTCGTGAGCGTCCTTCGGGAAAGCGCTCGAGTTGGACGACTGGCCCTGTTCTTCGGGCTGTTCATACTGTTTTGGCTGGCGCTGATCAACCTGCCGACAGACGGCTTTCGTCCCGAACTGGATACGTCGTGGCGGGGCGCGTTGAGCTACTTCGCTTTCAAGAAGCTGCAGTTCGGGAAGGACGTGATCTTCACCTACGGTCCGCTGGGATACATCACCACCGACACGTATTCGGGCTATCTTTTGGCGAGCCGGGTTGGTTTCGAATTGCTGCTAAAGGGCGTCTTTGCGTTGCTCATGACGTCGCTGGCGCTACGACTACGCCCCGTTCTGGGGTCATGGTTTATCGCGAACATCGCTTTTCTTTCTCCAATTTCTTCGGACGCGGTGTACCTGTTTGCCATTGTTCTGTCAGCCGGTTATGTGATCGAGTCACAACTATCCCCCGCCCTGGCCTTCGGCGTGGGGGTTCTGTTTGCCGTTGTCTCACTCACCAAATTCACGTTCTTCCTGCTCTGCGCCGCGAGCCTGGTAACGGTTACCGTCTACGCTTTGGCGAAGAGGAGATGGTGGCGGGCAACCGGACTGATGGCAACCTATCTCGTGAGTGTGTGCTTGTTGTGGTGCCTCAACGGGCAGCATCTGTCCGGGGTTCTCCCGTTTGTGCGTGGCGCGGGCGAGGTGGCGTCCGGCTATGCCGGGGCGATGTTGATCAACGAGTCGTGGCCGGCGTTCTGGAGCAGCCTGGGCGCACTCCTGCTGGGGGGGGGGCTGCTCATTGGTCTGGCGTGTGCCAGCAAGGAGAAGGACCGCGATCTGGGAATCCTGCTCGTCTTCGGCGCGGGTTTGTTCCTCGCTTGGAAAGAAGGTTTTGTTCGTGCCGACCCCCGGCATATGTACACCTTGTTCGCCTTTCTGCTGTTCGTCGAGCCGGCGGCGTGGGTCGCGTTTCGTCCACCCTCCAGACATCGTCGACTCTTGCTGGGAATGACGCTGATCGCGCTGGTGTCACCCTATATGCTCTTGTTCCTCATCCGCCCGCAGTTCTTTGCGGAGTTGCTCCCGCGCGTCTCTGGAAGAATCGTCGGAAACGCCATAGCGTTCGTTTACCCGTCTGATTTTCGCGCAATGCTCGACGACGAGCTGTCACGGATCAAACAGGAAAGCGCCCTGCCGGGAATGAAGCGCTTGATCGGCCAGGAGTCAGTCGACGTGTTCGGCTATGAACAGGCGATTGCCCTGTTGAATGATTTGAACTATCAGCCCCGTCCCGTGTTTCAAGGGTACTCCGCCTACACTCCGTTTCTTGTTGCGCGCAATCGAGACTATTATTTGGGGGCCACGGCTCCGGCATTTGTGATTCTCAAGTATCAGACCGTTGACGACCGATTCGCGGCCGAAGATGACGCGGGAGCGCTGGAAGTGATCCTCCGGAACTATGAGCCGGTCGCCACGGAGAAAGGGTATATGCTGTGGAAGCGGAAGGTGGTGAGTCAGGCGCTCGCACCCCATCGGCTGCTTCGCGACGGAACGGCCACGTGGGGTGAGCCGCTGCCGCTGTTGTCCAACGAGTGTCCCGTGTGGATCGAAGTCGAGATTGGAAGCACCTGGTTGGGGAAGGTGCGCGAGTTTCTGTACAAACCGGCGAAGATCACCATGACCCTGGAGACGGTTGATCACGAGACCAAGCATTACCGGCTCGTTCGCCTACTTGCCCGAAGCGGGTTTGTGGTTAATCCGGCGGTTCGTAACCAGGACGACTTGATGGAGATGTACAAGAATCCGGGCAAAGGAAATACCGCGTCGGTGACTCTGGAGGTGAGCGGTTCAGCGCGTCTGCTGTATCGGACGAAGTATCATTACCGGATCTACGCCGAAGGCATGAACTGAACTCGGCCTCGTCTACGAAGTCTTTCCGTCGATTTCCTTCCCTGAGAATTTTTCGAGGGCCCGCAGCCAGGCAATGGCCTCGGCGCCGAACGCTGCCGACTTCTTGTAGCCGTGTTTGTCGATGAACACCCGCAATTGATCCGCCAGAGCAAGCAACGTCGCGGCTTCGTGGGCGCGGACGATCTCGCCGATCGCCTGGTCACGGATCATTGCCGCGACTTTCTGATAGTGCGGGAGACAAAAGCCTTCGGAGGCGAGGAATCTCTCACGGAAGTCCGGTTCACTCATGCGCAGGCACAACTCGGCCCGATAGCGTTCTTCCGCATCCGTGCCCGCGCGACAGATGGGGCAAGGCTTCGTCGCCCCGAGTGACAAGGCGCCTGTGATCCAGCCGGCGGCTTCCCAACAGAGCGCCTCGTAAAGCATGGCGATACCGAAAGCATCGCTCATGCGCGTGGCCAGTTCCGCGTGCGCAGGACAGAATCCGAGCGACGCCAACATGGCGTCGCGGGTTCCGGGATCGTTGACGTTCTCGTACAGCAACGCCTCCAGCGCATCGTGCTCCGCCCGGGCAACGAGCCGGCACAAGGCGCAGCCCTTTTCCGCCATCGCGTCTGAGAGGTTGAAGAAGGTGGAGTGGCGTTCGGGAGCGCGGCGTTTCATGGCAGACGCAATTCCTTGATACGTCGGTCAAGGTTGAGCAGTTGCGTGGACAGATGCTTTCCGAAGATGTATTTACCGGTGGCAGCCTGCTGGCATAGTTCCATTAGAACGTGGAGATTGCGACCCGCGATTCGCAACACGTCGGCTTCGAACTCCTGCGGGTCGGGCGCACGCAACTTGAGTTGCTTCATCCGCGCGCGCAGCACATGCCGTGTCGCTTCGTGGGAAAGCGGCGCGAGTTCGAGTTTGTCGAAGTCCCAGAGGATCATCTTGAGGTGGCCTATCTCCGACCACGCGATGCTGCGCGTGACGACGATCATCGAATGCGATTCGCGGACTGTTTCCAGGAATGACAGCAGCTTGGGACCAACCCAACCAACATGGTCAAAAACGAAGCTGCAATTCTCTCCGTCGGTCTCTTTGAGGATCGCGTGTTTGCGGACGATGTTGTCGGCTGCCGGCACGGTCAGGTTCCGTTGCGAGAGTAACGATTCGCACGCGCTTTTCAGCGTCGATGTGTCAGCGCAGTAGAGGGCGTTGGGTGCGTCACGCAGCGCTTCGCTGACCAGCGCCGTTTTGCCGACGCCGATGGCGCCAAAGACAACGAGATTCCCGCCCACGCGTAGATGCTCGCGGACGACGGCCAGTTCCTTGTTGCGTCCGATGAGGCTCATTGTCCCCACTGTTCCAAACTGCGCCGGTTCTCTTCGATTGCCGGTCACTCTCAACGGCGCACGGCGACCGGTACGTTACAGTTGGCCGGCATACACGGCACTCTCGCCAAGTCGTTCCTCAATGCGCAGGAGTTGGTTGTATTTACAGATGCGGTCGGTGCGGCAGAGGCTGCCGGTCTTGATCTGGCCGACGCCCGTGGCGACGACGATGTCGGCAATGGTGCTGTCCTCCGTCTCCCCGCTGCGGTGGCTGACGACCGCCTTGTAGCCGTTGCGTTGCGCCAGCGCGATGCAATCGAGCGTCTCGGTGAGCGAACCAATTTGGTTGACCTTGATCAGGATCGCATTGGCTACGCCCTCGTCGATACCACGTTGAAGAAATTTCACATTGGTGACGAAGTTGTCGTCGCCGACCAGTTGGAGTTGCGTTCCCTGGCGCTGCGTTTGCAGCTTCCAACCGTCCCAATCGCTTTCCGCCATGCCGTCCTCGATGGAGATGATCGGGTACTTCGCCACGAGCTTCTCGTAGATGTCCACCATCCCGGCGGCGGTGTGCTTCGAGCCGTCGGACTTCTTGAACACGTATTTCTTCGACGCCGCGTCGTAGAACTCGCTGGAAGCGGGATCGAGCGCGATGAACACGTCCTTGCCGGGCTTGTACCCCGCCTGTTTGATCGCGGCAACAATGACTTCCAGCGGGTGCTCGTTATCGCGGAGCGCGGGGGCGAAACCACCTTCGTCGCCGACGGCCGTGCTGAGTTTGCTGGCCTTGAGCACGGCCTTGAGCGCATGGAATGTTTCCGCGCCCATTCGCAACGCCTCGCGAAAGCTCGCCGCGCCGCGCGGCACGATCATATACTCTTGGAAGTCCACCGGCGCGTCGCTGTGCGCGCCGCCGTTGAGGACGTTCATCATGGGCACTGGCAATACCTTCGCATTCACGCCGCCGAGGTAGCGGTAGAGCGGCAGGCCGAGCTGCACCGCCGCCGCTTTCGCGACGGCCAGCGAGACACCGAGGATGGCGTTTGCGCCGAGCCTGGATTTCGTCGGCGTGCCATCCAGCGCAATCATCACGCGGTCGATGCCGGTCTGGTCGAGCGCGTCGCGACCCGCAAGCTCCCTGGCAATCGTTTCGTTCACGTTGCCGACGGCCTTCAGCACGCCCTTACCGCCGTACCGCTTTTTATCGCCATCGCGGAGTTCGATGGCCTCGTTCTCGCCGGTGCTTGCGCCGCTTGGAACGGCGGCACGACCGAGCGCGCCGCTGGCGAGTTGCACGTCCACTTCGATGGTCGGGTTGCCACGCGAATCGAGAATCTCGCGGGCGTGAATGTTGGTGATCTTGGTCATAATTGTTTCCTTTGGACAGGTTGGTTACTAACGGTATTTCACGATCAGCACGCTGCATTGGGCGTGGTCGCTGATGCGGTCGGCGGTACAGCTGCAGCGGGAAGCCATCTTGATTGCGCCGCTCCACGACAACACCAGCAGTCTGAGCACCGAATCCTCCACTTCGCTGTAGGAGTCATCAGCTCCCTGCACTGTCAGGGGCGGTTGCAGGCGAACTCCATCGCCGCCACCAGTTTGAGGGGAGCTCCTGCAAGGCTCAAGAACAAATCTCGCGGCTGTTATGTGAAGGGCCATTCGAACGCGAGGAACTGAGCGGCGGGACAGGCCACTCGCGGTTGGGTTGTTGTTTTGGTCTTTGATATAGGGAATGGGGGACGGATTAGCGTCGAGCGTTCAGCGTTTAGCGCTTAAGGGTGACGGTACTACGGCAGACGGACGGCCGGTCCGCGCCTGTCAAGCCCCTCTACAGGGCGCCCCCTTCGACCGCGCTCCCTTCGACGAGCTCAAGGTAAACAGGGCAGGCAGTGGGCCACGCAAGAAGGCACTTCTTGCGAAACGAACCCAAGCTCTGCGGATCAAGAATGCGTGTGGATGAGGTTGTGGAACTGGTGGTTAGAACTTGTGGAAAACGGTTTTTTGGGTGGGTTCGGTCGGGGACTACCCGGCGTGAGCCGGTGGCCAGAACAGGAAGCGGGCGTAGCCGTAGGCGAGCAGTTCGCCGACGACGGTGCGGACGCCCTCACTTGATTTCCACCAGCGATGCGGGTCGTAATCTTGACTCTCAATACTGATGATACCCACTGGATAGTCACGGCCCAGTGCCTTGCGGAAAAGCAGGCGCGAGCGGCGCGAGTGGTCGGCCATTGTCATGATATTGAGCGACGTGGCGTCGATGTGGTGACGCTGGAACCAGGCATACAACGCGACAGCGGAAGCATACGTGCGGTCCCGGGAAACCCGGGCGGCGGGCAGGGCTTCAACGAGGTTGGTATCGACGCCGAGTTGGATCAACGTGGCGGCGCCGAGTTCGGCCAAGTTTGTGTAGCCACAGAGGTAGGTGCCAGAGGGAATGGGCCCGCCGGTGACGAGGATCTTGCGGTAGTGATCACGCGTGAGTTTCGGGAGTGTCCCTTTCAGCGCGTAATCCGGAATCCATCCTTCGATCACGAGGATGTCGCTGGGGATCGGATCGTTCACCGTGAGGAATGTGTGCGCCCCGCTGACGCCGAGTACGACGAGTGCGGCCACGAGGAACAACAGCACAAGCCAACCCCGCAGGGTTGGAACCAGGCATTCCCGACGCTGCCAAATGCCCCAAGTGTGTTGGCTCGGTTTCAAACAGGTAGCACTCGGATGGGTTCGTTTCCTTGCGCCACGGTTCCATGCTGGAGGTTCCGTGGCTCGTTAATCAAGCACAATCAAGGGGTGGAAGGAATCGGGCCGGCCATCATTCGCGTCGCGCGGTATTGGCCGGCATCCGTCCGGTTCCGGTCGCCATCGAGGGTCGCTTGACCCACCAATGATATGCCGGTTCCTCGACGAGAGCGTCGAGGAAGAATTGAGTTGCGTCTACAGCGGTAAGCGCAACCCACCACATGCGAAGGCGAGGCGCGTATCGCGGTGTAATCCTCGGGCAACTACGTTAGGCCGCCCGACCTGATCGACCAGCTAATTGCCAACGATCCTACGTTTCTTGACCGACACCTTTACGGCACCAGACGTATGCGATAATACCGCTCGGGCGAGGTGGCTGCTCCACCCACATCCGTATAGCTGTTCGTCGCATCTCCGGTAACGCCGATGACGATCGGGGGAACGCTGATGTCCGTGAAGTTGGTGGTGACGTACCCACCGTTGCCATCGCCGGCCGTGGCCTGCACCGCATTGGTGCGCACACCGGCCGATGCCCAGGTGATCAGCATGTTGGTGCCTTGTGGCACGACGCTGAGAATCCGGAACACGGAAGCCGGATCCGTTGGGTTCAGGCCCAGCAGGAACTGATTGGTGTTGCTGATGCCCTTGCCAAGTGGGTCGGCGTTGGGTTGTGCCTGCGGACAGGCCGTGCAACCGAAGTACTGCTGCTGCCACGCCGCGAAGGCCGTGACCACGTTGATGAGGTTGTTCGACACGAGCGTGCTGTTGGCGCCGAAGGCGTTACTCGCGGTCAATGTCACCGTGTAGATGCCCGCAGCGTACGTATGCACGAAGCTCGAGCCGCCGGCGTTGGTCGCCTGGCTGCTGTCGCCGAAGTCCCAGAACAACGTGATATTCGGCGAGCCACTGGACGTATCCGTGAAGGTCACGCCCAACGGTTCCGTGCCCGAGGTCGGACTGGCGGTGAAGCTGGCCGTCGGCCCCGTACCCACAACCGTCAAGGTCGCGTTGCTGCTCGTCACGGTACCCGCGATGTTCGACACGATGACCGAATACAGCCCGGCATCGCCCGCCAACGCATTCGAGATGACCAGCATGGCGTTGTTGGCGGTGGCGTTGATGACATTCGTGCCATTCAACAGCCATTGATAGGACGGATCGGGGACGCCGGTGGCGGCGACGTTGAACGTCGCCGTCATGCCAGCGGTGACGGTCATGCTGACCGGGTTGGTCAGGATGTTCGGGGCGAGTTGCGGCACCCAGCCGTACAACCAGCAGGTAGCGGAACTGGCGCACTCCAACCTGGCATCGCCGTTGGTCAGGGGGTTGAGAAAACCAAACGTGACCGAGGCCGAGTTGTCCAGATTACTGTTGCCAAATTCCCACAGAGTCTGGTTGGTGATGACCGATGGTACCGGTGGCACGAAACCGTTGCCGCCGGTGGTGTCAATATGGCAATAGATCCATGCCGCCAGGCCGTACGGCTCGCCGTTCCCATCCGACATGGTGATGTTGGAAACGGTGCTGCTGGATCTCGTGAGCAGGCAGTTCACGAATGAAATGCCGTTACTCGACCAGTGAGTACCATCGTACGAGATCCAGCCTTCGCCTGGGATGGTGCTGTTGTCGGTGCGCGGGGCGCACAGATTGTACTGGCTGGTGGTCGGAATCGTCTGGAATTGGCAGTTGGTTACGAAGAGATTGCCACCACCCCAGATGTAGTCGTAGTTGCCCTGGATGAGGCTGTTGTAGAAATACCCTTGGGACGAGTTCACGTTGGCCAGGATGGTGTCCTGGCGGCTGTCCACCTCGGCGTTGTTCAAGATGAACCGCGCGGCGCCCGTATCGATCGTCAACGCTTCGGCCTGCGAGCCACCCTGCGGCGTGGTGTTGACAATCGTCATGTTTTCGACTGCCAGATCATTGGCATAGATCTTGAAGGCCATACGGGAATGCGTACTGCCATTAATATTGTAATTGTTGGCGTATCCCACAACCGTGCCCGTACGACTCTGGCCACGGAACGTGATGCTGTTCTTGTGATAGGTGTCGACGATTTCCGTGTAGGTGCCGTTGCGAATGTTGACCAGCGTGTATGTCGTGTTCCCGCTGGGCAATGAGTCGACCGCGCCCTGGACGGTGGCGAAATCGCCACTGCCATCGGCGGCCACGACCACGTTGTTCGGATTGGCGGGGCCCGTCGGCTTGGTGGTGAACACCCACCCGTTGGTTGTTGTAATGCCCGCGTACAACGCGCCGTTGGTATCGGTGAAGATACCGGCATCCACGGTGACGAAATACTGCTGGTTGGACGTCAGCAGGTCCAAATGCGGGTAAATCGCCACGGTGTTGCTCGTAATGATCACCGGGTATGTCGCGAACGATTCCGTCCCGATGGTTCTGACCTGTAAGAGGCCGGCGCCTGTGTCAATCGTGTCCACCGGCGTGGCCGGGTTGTTCACGTTGTAAATGTTGACTTTACCCGCGCCACTGAGGACCGGCGTCTGATTGAATGCCATGAACAATGGCGTATCGTAGCACACGTTGACCTGACCATTGGCGGGTGTCAGTGTGGCAGTCATTGCCGAATCAACCGTCAAGTGCGCATTGGTGCTCGTCACCGATCCGGCGGCGTTGGCGATGATGACGTCGTAGTTGCCCGCATTTGCCGGTGAGACGCTGGCAATCGTGTAGGTCGCGTTGGTCGCGCCAGAAATGAGAGTGCTGTTATTGAAATACCATTGATACGTCGGTGTCGGCACGCCATTGGTCGAAACCACCGTGAACGACGCGCTCTGCGTGGTGGTCACGACGAGACTCACGGGCTGCGTCTGGATCACCGGGGTAACGATGACGTGAAGGGTCGCATTGCTGGAGGCGACGCCCGCCCGGTTGCTGGCGATAATCGAATAGACGAAACCGTCTTGGGAGAATTGTACATTCGTCAGGAGCAGCGGAGTGCCGGTGGCGCCGGTAATCGTCGCCCCGTTCTGGAACCATTGGACGGTCGGCGTCGGCGAACCGGCCACGGAGGCGGTGAACATCCCGTTATTGCCCTGAATGATTGTCTCGTCCGTAATGCCGCTGATCGTGGGCGCTACATCGCCGGGGGACACCGTCAAGGCCATGCAGTTGGTCGCCACTCCCGCGCTGTTGGTGGCAATCAAGCAGTAGTTGCCGCTATCGTTGGTCTGAGCGTTCGAGATCGTCAATATCGCAGATGCGCTGCCCGAAATCGTCGAGCCATTCCCCGTGGGGCCATCGGTCGTATTGACGCCGTTATACTGCCAATAGACACCGGGTGTGGGCACACCCGTCACCGTCGCGCTGATCACCACGGTGGAGTTGGGGAGGACCGTTTGGTTCGTTAGGCCAACCATACCGGGCACAACGGGTTCAAACGTCACGGCGAGGATGCCTGCAGACGCCAATCGTGACGTGTCCCAAAGCTTGCTGGGATCGAGCGAGGGTAAATTAACAGTGCTAAAACTACCGGATTGGCTACCGACAAGGAGTTGGTACTGGTCCCCGATGTTTAGGGGCGCGATGCCGTTGGTGATTACCGTTAGTGTGCCAGCCTCGGTCAGCGTCCCTACGACATTGAGTTGATCATTGCTGCCGGTTTGGCTGTTATCCAGTTTCATGATTGTCGTCGAGCCGGATACGAGCGTCAGGTTGTTGGAAAGGGTCAGGGTACCAACGTTGGTGCCAGAACCAAGCGACAATGTCCCCGCGCCCGTGAAGACCACGTTGCCGACGATGGTGCCGAAGCCGCTGACTGTGCCGGAGGTATTGGTGACGCCAGCCGCCGCGTTGAGCAAGCCGTTCGAGAAGCTCAGGAAATTCCCCGCGGAGATATTCACGTTGGCAACGTTGAAGACCTGTCCGCCGTTGCCGACCGTCAGCCCGTTGCCCGAACCGCCGGCGCCGAGCAACACGGCCTTTCCTCCAGCGTCCCAGGACCCACTGCCCTGAACCGTCATCGTGTTGCCAATGGAGCCGGATCCACCGCCGATGGCGACATTTTGAGCTCTCGTAAACAATCGCGCACCGGTGTCTACCAGCACCGAGTTGGACGGAGAAGTACCTTGGCCACCCGCCGTGAACGTGCTCATGATGGTCATCGACGCCGAGTTCGAGATCACCAGGGAATTGAAGCTGGCGCTCGCCGCATTGCCGACAGTAAACAGGCCGCCGTTCGTCCAGGACGAGCCCGAGCCGCTGATGACCAGTTTGGAAGGGGAGGCGAGGGCGTTATTCGCCATGATTGTCGCTTGCGCAACAACCGTACCATTGGTGAGATAAATCTGCGCCGGGCTGCCACTATTCCGCCCAATGGTAAATCGGCCGCCGCCGGTTGAGTTGGTAACGTACATCGTTCCCACGGCGATGTACACGATCGAGGTTCCCGAATTACCCACGACAAACGCCGAGGCGCCACTGGCGCCCCCCGTCAGAGCGGTAAAGATATTTGTGCCGAAGTTGAGGGTAAGATTCAGTGTTTGGCCGGAAGGCGCGCCAAACCACAAGCTGCCAACATTCGAAAAATTGTTCGTGAGCGGGACGATGAACGTGCCGGATTCCGTAAAGGTCGCCGCGTCGGTGGGTCCGGGTGGGCCGCTGGTCGGGCTCCAGGCGTTGGGGTCATTGAAGGCTGCGCCGGTCGTGTTGGTCCAGGTATAAGCGGTCGCATAGCTGTTGACCGCGCCCGCGAGCAGTCCCAATGCCAGCGCCAGTATCACCACGAGCCGGTGCAGGGGTTGGTAAAATGATGATGTGATTTCGGGTAGGTGCTTTGTCGTCCTCATGATTTTTCCCTCCGCAAACATTAACAAATATTAACCCGCAAAAGCTTGGCAAGAGTAGCACTTGCGTTCTGGCCCGTCAATTGGTGAACGCGCAAAGACTGTTGAAAAACACGCATCACCCATAGAGCCGGCAATTTGATAACCCATTTCAAAGCTCGCCGCATGCCAACCGCGAGAAAAATGAGCCGCCCCAGCCATGAGCGATTCTGCTACCTGGGGCCTATGACCGCATTTTAACTAGCCGGATTGGTGTTTTTGCGGTTTTTTGCCTCGTCATCCGAGATGATACGCTTGAATACTGTCACACCCCGTATATGATGGAGAATGTGAGGAAAAAAGCGTGGCGGGTTCTCCTCGTCTTTGGCTGGTACGATTATCGGCTTGAGCGTGGTATTGAACAATACGCGCAAGAGCATGATTGGCATTTGTCGCCGCAAGTTACCAGAGAGAAGGTCATTCCCTGGGGCTGGGATGGGGACGGGATCCTGGCCTGGCTCGCCGCGGGAGACGATCTGGCAGAATTCGTTGTCCGCGCTCGGAAACCGACCGTGGACTTCAGTTTTCGTCGTCCGCACCTGAAATTTCCTCGCGTGCTCTACGATCACGCCCAGGCCGCTCGGCTCGTTGCCGAACATTTTCTGACGCGCGGCTTCACCAACTTCCTGTACTACAGTGACGAAAAGAACTGGACCTTTGAGGAACGGGGAACTGCCTTCGTGGAATCCGTGTGCCAAGCCGGTTACCCCTGCCATTGGTTGCGCTGGAATCCGTCTTCTGCTTCTGGCCAAAGGCCGCATGAAGAGTGGAACCGAAAGCGAAGATGGCTGGCAGCGGAGCTGAAGCGAACGCCCAAACCTTTGGCCACCTATGCCGGGGCCGACCGCATGGCGGTGGACATCATGGAGTCATGTGAAATCGCGCAGTTACGGGTACCCGAGCAGGTCGCCATCGTCGCGCCGGACAATTCCTTTCTGGCCGTGGAATCCATGTCGACACCGATTTCCAGCATCGAGCCCAACTTGGAGACCATGGGCTATCGGGGGGCGGCCCTGTTGGACGATTTAATGAATGGCAAACCGCCGCCCAAACAGCCCATCCGCATGCCGCCGCTCGGGTTGATCGTGCGCAAGAGCAGCGACATGCTGGCCGTAAATCACGACGGCGTGGCCCGGGCGCTGCGCTTTGCCTGGGAACATTTCCACGAGCCCATCCACGTCGGCGATTTGGCAAAGGTCGCCGGGATGTCGTTGCGCGGGTTCCAACAGGCATTCAGGCAACACATCGGTCGACCGCCCCGAGATGAGCTCCACCGCGCCCGCATCGACCACGCCAAAAAGCTTTTGACGATGACCAGCAAGAAGACGGAAACGGTGGCGGCCGAATGCGGCTACCCAAACATCAACAGCTTCTGGGTTTCGTTTCGGAAGTCGACAGGAATAACCCCCGCGCAATATCGCAAGCAATTTGGCCATCTCCGGTAGGGCCATTGAACGACCACGGCTCTTCGTAACACATTGCTTGGTCGGATTCCAATCGTCCGTGCCAGCCAGGACTCTCTCGACAGTAATGGTTTTGGCTTCCTCCGCCGTCAACTGCCGCGACCGCCGGCGCGTTTCACATCGAGTGATTTTCTCGTCCTGAGATTCACGGCCTCGCTCGCGAAAACTGCTTTGCATCGGGGCCATGTCGCGTGAGAACATTCGCCACATGACACTGACGGAAGTTCGCCAACTGCTTGCGGAGCTCGATATTCGCCCCAGCAAGGCGTTGGGACAGAATTTCCTCATTGATGGGAACATTCTGCGGATACTCATCGAGCAGGCGGACCTTCGGCGCGACGAGTCGGTGCTGGAGATCGGACCGGGGTTGGGGGTGCTGACGGTCGAGTTGGTCGTGCGCGCCAGACGGGTGGTGGCGATCGAGAAAGACCCGCGACTTTGCCGGTATCTGCGGGGCCAATTGGACGGCGTCGAGTTGATCGAGGGCGACGCGGTGGACGTGCTGGAGCGGGCGGGTTTTCAAATCGACGCGCCGTACAAGGTCGTCTCGAATCTCCCCTACAACATCTCCACGCCGATTTTGGAGCGGCTGGTCGAGCGGGAGGACAAACCGCGCGCCATGATTCTGACGGTGCAACGCGAAGTCGCCCACCGGCTCGCCGCCACACCGCGCCACAAGGACTACGGGGCGCTGACCGTATTCACGCAACTCTGGTATCACGTTACCATCGCCCACATCATCTCGCCGCGATGCTTTTATCCCGCGCCCAAGGTGGACAGTGCGATTGTGGTTCTCGAACGGCGCGATCCGCGCGTGAAACTGCGCGTCGGCGCGCCGTTTCATGACGTCGTGCGCACGGGCTTCGGTCAACGCCGTAAGATGTTGCACAAATTGCTCGCGCCGTTCGGGGACGTGGACAATGCGTTTGCCGCGGCCTCGATTGCGCCCACTGCGCGAGCCGAAGAACTCGCCGTGGAACAGTGGATTATGCTGGCGAACACCCTGACGCCAGACGCGTGAGGAACAACGAATTCACTCCGCCGCGTTGGTCTGGGCAATCGGCGTGGGCGTGATCACCTGTGACTTGGGCGGAAGCTTCAGCTTGTTCCTGGCCGCTTTGCCTTCCTTGGTCTTGGGCCAGCGCTTGGCGACGTGCTCGAGAATCTTGCGGCCGAACTTCAGTTCTTCACCGGAGCCCTCGCTGAAGTGGAACCCGATGTAGTGGAAGTCAGCCGCATCGAGCGCTTTTTCCTTCTTCAAACGATCGAACAGTTTGAACCCCTTGACCTGCAGCAACGCCTGGAACGCCCGCAACGCGTAATCCTCAGCGCGCAAATGCTGCGCGAGGTCCTTTGCGGACTGTTTGATATTGCAGATGCTGAGTTCGAACCGCAGTTCGTTGTCGAACCCCTCGGAGCGCACGATTTGCCGGAGGCAATCGACCGCCTTGGACCACTTCCGGGCCTTCTTGTATTTCAGGCCGACCTCGCGATAGACGCCGTCCGCCAACGCCGGGTCGATATTGCGCAGAAAGTACAGCAGCGTCTCGTACCGCGGCTCACCGGCTTCCAGGGAGCGCGCGGCGAGTGCGGCAATTTTCTTCGCGGTCTTCTTGTCGACCGACTCGCTGTGGGGTTTCAGGATCTTCGCCAACCGCCACGCGCGCTCGGCCTTGCGTTCCCGGCTCAGGGCCGCCAACAATAACCCGGTGGCGCCTTTGTGACGGGCAAGGGCACCGGCGGCGATTTCACTGACCTGCAGGTCCGCATGCGCCAGCAGCGCCATCATCAGGCGATTGGTTGGGGGATTGTCCTGGGACGCGAGCTTGCGGGCCGCGAACGCGCGGACGCTCGGGTGTTTGCTCTGGAGCAGCTTGCGCCACTGCGCATCGTACGATTTGCCCAGCGGCAGCTTCTCAATAATGTCCAGCGCGTTCTGGACAACATTCGGATAATCCGCCTCGCCCAGGTACTTCAACATTTGACCCGCGATTTGGTTGACCGCCGCACCCGTGTACGGCAGGCCTTTCAGGCCGATCAGCGCATTCCGCCGAATGTAGCCGAGGTTCTTCGCCGTGCTGTACTTCAATAGAATTTTCCGCGCATCCGGCGCGCCCACATAGCCGATCAACAACAGACAGGACGTCAGCACGCGGTCGTTCTTCTTCACGCGCGACGTCGTCATGAACTTCGCGATCTGCCGGTGCAACGCGGCCCGAACTTTTGGCTCGGCATCGCCAATGTGGCGGCGGACGGCCTGGCAGGTTTCCTTGACGAGTTCAAAATCCGTGTCGAACAGGACATCGAGGATCAGCTGCATCGCCTCGCGGTTGTGGATGCGCGCCAAGATGTCCACCAACACGCGTTTCTGCTGTGGGCTGGCCTTCAGAAACTGGTCGCGCAAACTCGACACATTGTCGCCACCTGCGTTGGCAATAATCGCCGCGGCACGGAGTTTGGTTTCGATCTCCGGCGCTTCCAGCAGCGGCAACACGTACGGAACAACCGCGCGCGTGCCGATGGCCTCGAACGCCTCAAGTACATAGCGCGTAAGCAGTTGGTTGGCGTCTTTCAACGTGTCGCCGAGCGCCTTGACCACCGAGTCCTGTTTCGGCTTTAGCTCGGCGATAACCATGGCCGCCGCACAACGCCGCATGCCGTCTGGGCTTTGCAACATGCCGCAGATCGTCTGGATAACCTTGTCCATAAGATAGACCGCTACCGTAGCAGAACGACCCCGTGCTTGCAATGCGTGCGCCGTTTTTGTAGGATTTTGACGATGGCCCAAGGTTGTGTTTACGCAACGCGTTTATAGTTAGATAATTGCATACACAAATTACATGACTTCCTACTCGTTCGACCAACTTCAGAAGCTCTATTCCCAACCTTTTTTTGACCTTATCCAGCAGGCCCGCAACATCTACCTCCAGCATTGGCAGAATAACGAAGTCCAACTCTGCACCCTCCTGAGCATCAAAACCGGCGGCTGCAGCGAGGATTGCGCCTACTGTGCCCAGAGCGCCCGCTACCAGACGGGTGTCGGCGCCGAACATCTCATGTCCACCGATGAAATCCTGGACGTTGCCCGCCGCGCCAAGGCCAACGGCTCGACCCGCTTTTGCATGGGCGCGGCCTGGAAAGGCGTCCGCGAAGGAACCAGCGCGTTCGATTCCGTCCTCGAAACCGTCCGCGAAGTCAGCAAACTCGGCATGGAGGTCTGCGTCACGCTCGGCCAGCTCACCGACCGCGCCGCGCAACAACTCAAAGACGCCGGTGTGACCGCCTATAACCACAACCTCGACACCAGCCCCGAATTCTACTCGCAGATCGTCACCACCCACACGTTCCAGGACCGCCTCGACACCATCCACGCCGTCCAACGCGCGGGCCTGTCCGTTTGTTGCGGCGGTATCATCGGCATGGGCGAATCCGTGGCGGACCGCCTGCGCATGCTCGAGGTGCTCACGAATTTCGATCCACCCCCGGAAAGCGTGCCGATCAACTGCCTGATGGCCATGCCCGGCACCCCGCTCGAAGACCAGCCGCCCGTCGATGTCTTCGAATTGACCCGGCTCGTCGCCACCACCCGCATCGCGTTCCCGCGCGCCAAGGTCCGTATGTCCGCCGGACGCTCCCGCCTGTCCCGCGAAGCCCAGGCCCTGTGCTTCTTCGCCGGCGCCAACTCGATTTTCTACGGCAACAAACTCCTCACCGCCCAAAACCCCGAAGCCGATGCCGATCACGAACTGCTCCGCGACCTGGGTCTCATCCCCCAGCAACCCTTCTCTGATTCCCCGCCCCCCGCCGCCGTCCTTGCAGAATAGCGGCCTGGGAGCAACCCCTCCGCGGGTGCCCAAAAAAGATGCTGCTTCTGTCCTCAATCTGACTCCCAAACCCCATCGAGCACCCGAAACAAAGTCATTTTTTTGCAAAACAAAGCCAAGTGACAAAATGGCACACTTGCATCCCTAACACATTATCCATCAAGCGAATCCACATCCGCTAACACCCGGAAACGTTGGCTTTGTTTTTCCGAAAACGTGTTTTCACGCAGTCCCCCTTTTCCCACCACGCCACCGAGCCGCCGTCGTCTGCGACAATTGGCTTCGTTTTTGGCTTTCCCAAAAAAAATTTCCACGCCGGCCTGCATAGAATTGGGTTCGTTTGGTAATCCCTACCCTTGCCAGCCATTTCCCTCCTAGGCCGCCTCCCCATAGCGTGGCTCCGCCGCTGTGGACCGGGTTGTCGGTAGGGCGCGGTGTCCCACCGTGCCACCTTTCCGTTTGTAGGGTGGCCGGCCTAGCCGCCGCCGTTGTAGCGTCGGAAGCGGAGTCCGACGACACGCGCCGAATATGTGCCCCCGGCGCAATCCCAGCCGATAGCCTCTCACCCTATGTCAAAGCCGACTCCGAAGGCGTTCGGAAGAGACGCAACGCCGCAGGCGGCCCGTAAGGGCGAGCCGAGCGGGCGCGAGCGAGTGCAAAACACACTCATTCTGCCATATCAAAGAACCATGGCCAGCCCGAGCGTTCCCTCCGGACCCACCCAGCCGACCACTAAACCAAATCACAATACCTTCCTATCGCCATACCGATATCATACACCGATACAGATGTCAAGTCCAAGCGGGATGAATGGTCGCGTGCTGTGCGGCGGGAGATGCGATCTCGTAGCCGGGCACCGCATGTCGTCCGGAATTGTAGGGCGAGCGTCCCGCTTGCCGTCGTATTTGGCGCCGTAGCCCCGACGAAGACGGGCGCCCCTGCGGTGGAATGAAATTCAGATGCGGGACCGGGGATCAGACAGCCGATTCGGCCAGCGACGACTCGGTATTGCGAGCGGTGGAAACCGGAGTAGTGTATCGGCGATGGCAAATCATCGAGTCCGTGCCCCCAGTTACGACTTACTGCCTCCCCCGATTCTCGTTGGCCATTCAGTCCGACGACCACACGTGGATTTCTAGTAAACGCCCCAATCAATCCCCACGCCCGCCAATGCAGATTTGGTGCTCGTCGCTACGGTGATCTGGCCCGTTCCAACGGTGTTGAGTACGTAGGCATGACCAAGCAGGTCGTTCGACTTCCATGCCGTTTTCAAGTAGGTCGAGGCACCCACCGTGTCGATGGTAGAACCATCCGCCTTGTAGAGCTCCATCGCCCATTGGTCAACCGCTGCATCCATTTGCCGGGCGTCATTCATGATGCGACGCCCCTGAGACTGTTTGCGGGCCTTCACAAAGCCCGGAACCGCCAGAGCCGCCAGCAGGCCGACAATTGCGACCACAATCATTATTTCAACCAAGGTAAAACCCCGTCTGTCCTGTTTGAGGGCATGGCGATTCATCCGGGGCATGATTATGCCTTTTCTCCACCTCACGGCAGGTTCGCGTTGATCGACGACAACGTGTTGTTTATGTGCTTGCCGAGGCCCCTCAAAACCGTGATCGCCACGATGGCAATCAGAGCCAGAATCAGCGAATATTCGACCAGACTTTGGCCCTTTCGTGACCTGAATGCTCGGTAAAGTTTCTGAATTGTTAGCTTCAGACGCCAGCGACCCATGGTATTTTCCTTGTCTACGAGCTTCGTATGCATGGCTCGTGCTCTTAAAATGAGCATTTAGCTTGCCGGAATTGCCCGTCGAAGTTTCGTATCCCAAATCGTTTCCGTAGGTAGCCCACCGCTGGCGTTTTGGCGCACAAGGCACCGTCATTTACGGGATTACACTCGCTGCTATTCTTGTTCTGTCAGCATCTCCGCAACCGAGTAAACAGTAGTGTCCAGCTTCAAGGGAGCAGGTCAATCAGACCCGTACAATGTACGCTTTGAGTCACGGCACTCGTCCAACGGTGAAGACGCGCAACCCCCGAGCCCGTCGCGACTTCAGCCCCTCAGAAGTGGGTCCGTCATGTCTGATGGCGGCACCGCCCCGGCCGCATGTTCGTGAAGGATTTCACTTGCATTTTGAAGGCCAAGCGGTGTAAAAAGGCGAGGTCTTGGAGAAGGCTTTGTCGGTTCGGCCTCACAGCAGAATTTGGGAAGGCAAAGGGACTCTTACGAGAACAACCAAAAAAGGGAAACATGAAAAAACTATCAATAGCAGTATTCGCGATCAGTTTGGCCGCCGCCATCACCGCCAGCGCGCAGTTCACCATTTCTGGCACCGCACTTAATAACTTGATTTATTCTGGTAATCTTGGTGACGCGCAATATGTCCCCGCGTCCGGGCCGACACCGGCCCTTGCGCAACTTTACACCGCCGACTCCAGTACCAGTGGTGACTCCCCGGCCGTCTTCGCCGAGGGCCCATGGGGAACGGTCAACGCGTTCAGCGCGAGTTACGATCTCTACAGCGGCAGCGGCGGAACTCCGTACTTCCTTCTCTATCTGACGGACGATCCCACCTTCAGCTCGCCGATCGTCGCCGACGGCGGACCGACCCTGAACAGTTCTTCCCTCATCCATGTAGGGGACTTGACCCACGGATCGATTACCCTGTCGGCGCTTGACTCCGATATAGACCCTAATTCCGGACTCCCCTACGGGCCGGAGTCGATCGCTTGGGTCGGTATCGAGATCGGCAATGGCGGCAGTGGCGCCACGACCGCGAACATCGATTCGATCACCATCGTTCCCGAGCCGACGACGGTGCTGCTTGTGGGCACGGGCCTTATGGGCATGCTGCTTGTTGTCCGCCGCCGCAAAGCCTGATCGAACCTCGCTTGGCGCCTGGTCATTCGGATGAGCCCCGCAGAGTTGCGGGGCTCGTTCTTTTTGTCCCCCGTGATCCGTCTTCACTCTCAGGAGGTCGCGGCTTTCGGGATCAGACCCGTACAACGTACGCTTTGAGTCACCGCGCTCACGCTGCGGTGGAGACGAGCGGTTCAGCGGGGTTGCGAGCGGTGGAAACCGTAGCGGACCCGGCGGCTTATAGCGTAACCAACTTTCATGCCAAGGGCTTCATTGTTGAAAAGCGGACGCTGGTGTCGCAAAAGGTTACCGCTTGCGGTTACCGAGACAGGCCAAGACTAAAGGATTTCGCGGACAATTTAGTGAACGCTTGTGAGCGATTTCACTTGCATTTTGAACGGCAGAGGCTTAAAAATCCTGCCTTGGAGCGGACTCGGTCGTTCGACCGGGAGCAGAACGATCCGCGACTTCTCCGAGCAGGAACGGTGAAGAATATTGGGTGGGGCAAAAGGAAACGATAAGGGCAAATCTGAAGGGAACCATGAAAAACCTATCCATAGCAATCTTCGCGATCAGTTTGGCCGCCGCCATCACCGCCAGCGCGCAGGTAACCATCACCGTCGACCCGACCATGGCCCCGAACGCGTACGGCTCGCCATCCTTCGCTCCTTGGGCTGCAAACGGTATTTACGCCGTAGAAAATAATTTGAGTTCGTATGGCGCCGCCGGGCCAGCGCAATTCAATATCACGACCACCCCGTTGCCCGTCGCCGACAACTTCGTGACTGGCTACAATTCTTGGTTGGGGCAAGCGCCGGGGCCGTATCCAGGTGAGCTTGGCAATCGGGCTTCTTTCGTGACTGTCATCAACGGTAATGGCAGCTTGATAAATATGAACAATGTCGGCTTCACCATGAGCAGTAGCGACCCGGGAAACAACCTGGGGTGGAGCTATCCGGCTGGTGATTGGACTTACGACGCTTATGACATCGGGCTCGTGTTCAGTAATGGCCTGAATATTAGTGGCGGATATGCGGTTGTCAATAGTGGCGACCCCGGGCAAGGGGTCAATGAAATCATCAGTATCGGAGTAGGCAACGCGTACGCTAGTTACGACACAGTCGCAACAGGCGATGACGACCCGAATCCTGGTGATACCACCGATCAACAAATCCTCAATTATGATATCTCGCAAGCACCGAGTGGTTATGACTTCACCGGCACCTTCACCTACGGCGATGCCAGTGGCTCCGCCACCATGGAATTCATTCCCGAGCCGGCCACGGTGCTGCTTGTGGGCACGGGCCTTATGGGCATGCTGCTTGTTGTCCGCCGCCGCAAAGCCTGATCGAACCTCGCTTGGCGCTTGGTCATTCGGATGAGCCTCGCAGAGTTGCGGGGCTCGTTCCTTTTGTCCCCCGTGATCCGTCTTCACTCAGGAAGTCGCGGCTTTCGGGATCAGACCCGTACAATGTATGCCTTGAGTCACGGCGCTCACGCTACGGTGGAGACGAGCGGCTCCCGGGCCCGGTGCGATTTCAGTCTTTCGGGAACAGGTACGTCTCGTCCGCGGGCGGCAGCACCCTGGCCGCAGAATCTTGTTTGCAAACAGAAACGCCGCCCGGTATTGTTCGGGCTCAACCTACGAGAAGGAGAGGATACCCAATATCATGAAAAAACTGATTGTGACTTTGCTGGCGGGCGTTTGTCTGACAAGCCTGGCGTTCGCCAATGATGAAGCGATGGAAAAATGGTCCGAACACCACCCCGAAGCGTCGAAGACGCTCGGGCTGTGGGTCAAGGCTCATCCACAGGCCGCGTCCAAGTTTTTCGAGTGGGACGGCCACCATCCTGAGCGCTCCCGGGAGTTTGTGACCTGGACGATTGAACATCCGGCCGAACGACTCGGTGCGTTTGTCCGCATGCATCCCAACGAACCCGATCTCGATGAGATCTTGAAGATTCATCATGATGCGGCGGAAGAGTTCATGGTCTGGAGCCGGAACCATGCGGAGGCGGCCCGGGCGCTGATGGCGCATCCCAAAGGCCTGGAGTGGGCCGGCCATCATCTCTACAAGGAATATTGGAACCTGGCGGGAGCGGGCAAATAGCCCAAGGGTCGGCGGATCGTTTGCCTCTGCCAAACCGTCCCCACGGAAAATTCACGGGGCGGTGGATTGTTCGTCGCGCGCGCGTGGAGCGACGTTAACGGGTGGTTCCCGAGCCCGGCGCAAACTCAGTGTTTCGGAAACAGGTGCGTCTCGTCTGATGGTGGCGGTGACTTGGCTGCCATAAGATGATGCGTGTCTTTCCTCGTCTTGGCCACGAGACATTTGCGCTCCCGTGGTGTTTCACTGGATGGACCGCCGCGAATTCGTGAACGGCGCGGAACGGTGACATTCTTTGGAAAGGAAGAAACGATGAAGACGATAATGATCCCGAAACGACTCTGCATGGTGGGACTGGTTCTCGCCGCTTTCGGCAGCCTCGTATTGTGTAGTTGTTACCAGGAACGGCAGGGGCCCGTTGCTCAACCGCCGCCGCCTCCTCCCCAGGGCGGACCAGTGGTCGCGACGCAGGCTGAACCCCCGCCGCCTCCCGAAGAGGGTGCCCCCGTCGCAACGCAGACCGCACCGCCCCCGCCGCCAGCGGAGTCGGTCTATGTTTCGCCGGGACCCGGGTATGTGTGGGTTGGTGGCGCATGGGAGTGGCGTGGCCAATGGGTCTGGGTAGCGGGCAGATGGGTGATTCCGCCACGCCCCGGACTGGTCTGGGTTCGCGGACGTTGGGTTTGGCGACATGGTGGCTGGGTCTGGGCGCCAGCTCACTGGCGTTATTGATCGCTGTAACCCGGCTTGAGACGTAGACCAGCAGAATCTCCCGCGACACAGCGCGCGCATGCGTTGCGGCACGCGTCGGCCGCGCCGTCGCTGCCGGGCCAGTTGCTTTCATGGCGCCCGAAGGAGTAATCTGGTCCGCGCCCCTTACTGAGACGATATCTCGGAACCCCAGCAATGAGCACAACCGTAACAGTCACCACCAATCCCGCCACCGGGACAATCACGACGGTTACCGTCATCCACCATTATCATTACGGCTGGCTGATCCTGGCCATTCTGGCGTTCGCATTTGTCTGTGCCGGATTGCGCGCCCTCTTCTGGCACAAGGATTCGAACTAGAACACTGCCACCGCGAATTGCTTGCTGACGTGACCGAAAAACTCACCATACGATGGGCCGGGATCTCCGGCGTTGAATCTACGAGAGGAGAACTGTCAGCAAGCCCTTGTATTTCCTAAAGGACAGGTTGGAGGCGCATGTCAGTCTCGTCCGTTTTCCGCCGCGATTGCACGCTCAAAATGCCTGATTTCCTTGGCAAGCCAAGCAAAATCGCCTTTACCCAGCTATACTCTTCTTAACTCGTTTGGTGTCCATTTTGGCGTCCACTTCGGCGTTACGTCGAACCAATATCTTCTCGTTTTTCCTTCCGACGTCGCCGGACCGGCAGTGCCGACAGGCCGACGCCGACCATCGCCCAAGTCGAAGGTTCAGGGATGGCTTCGATTTCCACCAAGCCGCTGCCGGACTGGACGCCGGAGAGTTCTGTGCCAATCCCTGCTGTAGAGGAGTCGATGTAAGAACCACCGCCGAGGCCGCCGAAACCGCCGAGACTGCCACCAGTACCGCCGCTGTAGCCGCCACCACCGCCGCCACCGCCAGTACGGCTGGAGTCGACGCCACCTCCCCCTCCGCCGCCGTAGCCACCATTGCCGCCGAAGTCGCCATTGCCGTCGCTGCTACCAGCCCCGCCAGCCCCGCCGCTGAAATAGCTGCTGCCACCACCGCCCGAGCCGGTGCCGCCGGCGCTGTAGAAGCCGCCGCCGCCACCGCCGCTGGAGCCGCTGCCGCCGTAGCCGGTACCGCTACTTGTGCTGCCACTGCCACCGATGTCGCTACTGCTGCCGGGGCCGCCGATGCCGCCCCAGCCGCCGCCGCCACCGCCGCCCGCAATAATCAGCGGTGTGCTGCCATCGACAACAAAGGAGCCCCCGCCTCCACCGGCGCCGCAAAACACTGTGTTGGCTCCGAGAGAACCCACCAGGATGGTCAGGGTTGTTACTCCGGTGAAGTTAAATTCAGCTTCCATTTCAGCTCCGTAGCCGCCGCCCGGGCCGGGTTTTCCGCCGATGGTGACCCAGCCTCCCGCAGCCCCGAAAGCCATGATGTCGTAGGTGCCGGGGTTTAGAGTGATATTCGTCTCAGACCCAGAGTAAGCGAAGGTTTGGGCTGAGGCCGTTCCTTGAATGAGGATTGTAAGGAACGTGGCAAACAGAGCGCGCAGCCAGCGCGTGAATGGACTATGCATGCTTGTCTTCATCACCCATGATCCCTTTGCGACCCAAGACTGGATGCGAACACGACAATCATCGCCGCTGAGTAGTCTGTGAATTGTTTCACAACCAAGAATCCTCGTCAATGTGAATCGTGACGGTGTCCCACGCAATTCTCAGTCGAAAGGAGGCTCCGTCGTCCAGCCCCTACTCCTCTGTCGATCACCGCAGGCTTCGCCAGCCCACCCCGTCAGCAGAGGTTCTCCAGTTTCGCCGGTCGTGTTAGCTACCCAATCCCGAATCCAGAATTTCTGGCTTGCCACAAGCCTGGCGGAGCGTTACACTACTCTCGTTCGCCGCGCCGCGAGCTGACGGGGCAGTGGCCGTATGACGCTCGAGGAACTGAGAGTTCTCAGGGTGGTGCAGGGCATTCTGGTGCGCAACTATGTTGACACCCAGAAGCTCGATGTGGAGGTTATCGGGTCCTCCGTCTACATCGAAGGCGATTTCGTGATGTTCGACTACCAGCCTGGGCGCAAGAAGGACGATCATCTCGAACAAGAATTGGGCGTCCAGCGAACCTTGCTCCACATCGAGCAACAAATCCGCGGCATGGGCGAGGTGACCCACCTGGAGATCAAGCTGAAGAACTGGGAACGTCACGGCATGCAGTGGGTCGCCAGACACGAAGCGGTCGGATAACTCAGTCTTTGCCCCTCTTCCCGCCGTCGGTGCCGGCGCGAAATCTTTCCGTAGCGAACCGCTCCGTGGGCAACTGCGTGTCGTAATTGCCCTCGTACACTTCCAGTCGCGATTTCTCTTCCGACGGCAGGCTTTGCGCCGCCGGCACCCGCGACGCTTCCAGGCCGCGCGGGATCCACACGTCGCCGATCTTCTTGAAGCTCGTCACCGCGAACCGTCGCGTGAGGTTGTCGTTGATATCAAACGCCTCCGCCCGCAACAGCGCATAGTACTCCTTGTCGATCCACACCTTCACGCGGGTGTACGGTTCGCCGTCGGCCTTGGCCTCAATCGCAAAGCAATCCCGGCCCCGCACCCGGTCTTCGTCGAGAAGTTTCATGTTTGGCCAGCGGAGAAATGTCAGGCCTAGGTCGTAGTACGTAAAGTTTGATCCCAGCAATTTCTCCGTCCGCTCGTTGCCAGTCAGTTCGCCCACGCCGCGCAAATAGAACTTCGGCTCACCGTGCAGCGGTTGTACCACGAGCGCCTCGGTCTGTCCCCCGCGATACAACGTGCGCGTCTCGCCCGCGGTGTTCTTCACGAAAATCTCCACGGGCACCGGGTCGGCCTCTCCCACGAATAATCTCGCCTTCAGCGAGAAATCCTTCTGGGGCCGGTTCGACAGCACCCGGTCCAGGATCGCCTGCGCCGTCTGGTTCGTCGGCGCCGAATCCGCATACATCATCCGGGGCAGCGCCACCGCGAGCGCGACAATCAAATAGATTCTCATCCCGCATCCGCTTGTAGCGGAAAACGCTTGCGGGGACAAGCGCGCATCGTTAGCCTTGACAGAATGAAACCTCTTGACGGCATCCGGGTCGTCGATCTCTCGCGCATCCTGGCGGGACCATACTGTTCGATGCTGTTGAGCGATTTTGGCGCGGACATTATCAAAATTGAAAACCCCGACAAGGGCGATGACACCCGCGCCTACGGCCCGCCGTTTGTCGACGGCGAGAGCGTGTACTTCCTCAGCATCAACCGCGGCAAGAAATCTCTCACCCTCAACCTCAAGACACCCGAAGCCCGCGAGATTCTCACGAAACTCATCAAGAATTCTGACGTGTTGTTGGAAAACTTCCGCAAGGATTTCCTTACAAGCATCGGCTTCGGCTACGACGAGGTCGCAAAACTGAATCCGAAAATCATCTACGCCTCGGTGACCGGTTACGGCCACACCGGCCCGTGGGCCGACCGTCCGGGTTACGACCTCGCCATTCAGGGCCAGGGCGGCATCATGAGCCTGACCGGCGACCCGAACGGTTCGCCCTACAAAACCGGCACATCGCTCGCCGACATCACCGCAGGTATTTACGCGACCCTGGGCATTTTACTTGCGCTGCAGGCGCGCCAACGCACGGGCAAGGGACAAAAGGTGGATGTGTCACTGCTCGATGGACAAGTCTCCTTCCTGACGTACCAAGCCGGCATCTATTTCGGCACCGGCAAATCGCCATCGCGCAAGGGCAACCAGCATCCGACGATCGTTCCGTATGAAACATTCAAGGCCCGCGACCGTTACTTCAACGTCGCCGTGGGCAATGACCGCCTCTGGGGCCAGTTCTGCGATTTGCTGGGACGGCCGGACCTGAAAACGCACGAGAAATTCGCCACGAATCCAAAGCGCGTCCAGAACCACGAAGATCTGTACCCGATTCTCCAAAAGATTTTCGCGGACAAGACCGCCGACGAATGGGTCGCGTTCTTCGAGAAAAACAGCATCCCGTGCGGCCCGATTTTTTCGGTCGGCGAAGTGCTCGAACATCCACAGGTGCGCGCCCGCGAGATGGTCGTCGAACGCCCGCATCCGAAGCTCAAGACCGTGAAGATGACCGGCGTGCCCGTGAAATTATCCGCCACGCCCGGCATCGCGGGCAATGCACCGCCGTTGCTCGGACAGGACACCCTGAGTGTGCTGCGGGATTTGGGCTACACGGACGAACAGTTCGTCGATTTCGAGAAGCGAGGTGTTGTATGATCAGGGGCATCGACCACGTCGGCGTTGCGGTCAAAAGCATCGACGAAGCGAAGAAATTCTGGGTCGACACGCTCGGCCTCAAGTTGTCGCACATCGAAGAAGTGCCCGAACAAAAAGTGCGCGTCGCCATCTTGAAAGCAGGCGCCACAACGATCGAGTTGCTCGAACCCACCTCGCCCGACAGTCCCATCCAACGGTTCATCGAGAAACGCGGGGAAGGCCTGCATCACCTGACTCTCGCGACCGACAAACTTGCCGAGCGCCTGCAGGAACTGAAGAGCGCCAATGTCGCGCTGATCGACGAACAGCCACGCATCGGCGCCGGCGGCGCCAGGATCGCCTTCCTCCACCCGAAATCCGCCCACGGCGTGCTTGTGGAACTGTGTGAACCGCATGACTGAGCGTCGCGAAGAGCCCGGGAAGTTCCCGTTTACGCGTGGCATTCACGCGACGATGTATCGCGGAAAGCTGTGGACGATGCGCCAGTACGCCGGGTTCGGCACCGCGCAGGAAACCAACAAGCGCTACAAGTATCTCCTCTCGCAGGGTCAAACGGGTCTCTCGATGGCGTTCGATCTGCCAACACAGATCGGCTACGACAGCGACGATAAAATGGCCCTCGGCGAAGTCGGCCGCGTCGGCGTCGCGATCTCCTCGCTCGCGGACATGGAGCAGGTGTTCCACGGGATCCCGCTCGACACGGTCAGCACGTCGATGACCATCAACGCGACGGCCTCCATATTATTGGCGTTGTACCTGGCCGTCGCCGATGAGCAGGGTGTGCCATGGTCGAAGGTCTCCGGCACGGTCCAGAACGACATCCTCAAGGAGTACATCGCCCGCGGCACGTACATTTTCCCGCCCGCTCCGTCGCTGCGCCTCATCGCCGACATCGTCGAGTTCTGCGCCAAGGAAGTGCCGGGGTGGAACACGATCAGTGTCGGCGGCTATCACATGCGCGAGGCCGGCTGCACCGCCGCACAGGAAATCGCCTTTACGCTCGCCGATGGAATCGCGTACGTCCAGACCTGTGTGGAACGCGGGCTGAGTGTCGACAGCTTCGCCCCGCGCATCGCGTTTTTCTTCAACTGCCACAGCAATTTCCTCGAAGAGATTGCCAAGTTCCGCGCCGCGCGTCGTCTCTGGGCGCATATCATGCGCGACCGGTTCGGCGCGAAGAACGAACGGTCGATGATGTTGCGGTTTCATACGCAGACGGCCGGTTCAACGCTCACCGCGCAGCAGCCGGACAATAATGTGGTGCGCACAACCATCGAGGCGCTCGCTGCCGTCCTCGGCGGCACGCAGAGTTTACACACGAACGCCAAGGACGAAGCCATCGCGCTACCGACCGAAGAATCGGCGCTGCTCGCGTTGCGCACTCAGCAGATCATCGCCTACGAGTCGGGCGTGACCGCCGAACCCGACCCGCTCGGCGGCAGCTATTACGTCGAATCGCTTACCGGTCAACTCGAGCAACAAGCACGCGAGTACCTGCACAAGATCGACAACATGGGCGGGATGCTCAACGCCATCGAAGGCGGCTACGTGTACAAGGAAATTTACCGCGCCGCGTACGAACACCAGAAGGCGGTCGAGAAGAAAGAGAAGATCATCGTTGGCGTAAACGAGTTCGTCAGCGAAAGGAAATTGTCGTTGAAGACGCAAACGATCGACCCGAAGTCGGAACCGCGTCGTCGTCGCGAGCTGGCGGCGCTGCGCCAGAAACGCAACGCGTCGAAGGCCGAGAAAAGCCTCGCGACGTTGGACCGGGCCACCAGAAGCTCGGAGAACCTGATGCCCATCATTATTGATTGCGTGCGCAATTACGCGACGGTTGGGGAGATTTGCAAAGTGTTGCGAGCCACATTCGGCGAATATCGGCCGACACATTCAATATGAAACGACCCATTAAAGTACTGATCGCCAAAGCCGGGCTCGACGGCCACGAACGCGGCGCACTGGTCGTGGCCATGGGATTGCGTGACGCGGGGATGGAAGTTGTATACACGGGCATTCGCAACACGCCGGAGCAAATCGTCCAGGCCGCCATTCAAGAGGACGTGAATGCCATCGGACTGAGTTCGCTTTCGGGCGGTCACATGGCCCAATTCACGCGGGTGATGGAGTTGCTCAAGAAGGAGAAAATCAAGGGCGTGCTCGTGTTTGCCGGCGGCATTATTCCCGACGCCGATGTCAAACAGCTGAAGAAACTCGGCATCAAGGAAATCTTCGGTCCCGGCAGTTCCATCGCCAGCATCGCGGAGTTCTTGAAGAAGAACGTGCGGTCGAAATGAGCATGACGCGCCGGGAACTCACGAAACTGGTTACGCGTCTGGAGGCGGGCGACCCGTTAGCCACGGACCTCTACGCGCGTACCGGTAACGCGCGCGTTATCGGCATCACGGGGCCGCCGGGGGTGGGCAAGAGTTCGCTGATCGATCGCCTGATCGATGAACTGCGCCGGCATGGCAATACGGTCGGCGTCATCGTCATCGATCCAACGAGCCCGATTTCAGGTGGCGCGCTCTTGGGCGATCGGTTGCGGATGCAGCGCCACAGCGACGATGACGGCGTGTTCATTCGCAGCCTGGCGACGCGTCTCCATCACGGCGGGCTGACAGATGCGACGCCGCAAATCATCCATGCGCTGGATGCCGCAGGTTTCGATATTGTGATTGTGGAAACCGTCGGCACCGGGCAGGACGAGGTTGAGGTCGCCGAGGTGGCGGACACGGTTGTGGTCGTGCTCATGCCGGAACTGGGCGACGAAATTCAGCGCGCCAAGTCGGGTTTGATGGAAATTGCGGATGTGCTGGTAATCAACAAATCGGATTTGATGAATGCGGGCACGCCTCGCCAGGAAACTCGCCATCCGAAGCAGGGCCAGAAATGGGAGCGACCAACAATCCACGCCTCCGCGAAAACCGGCGATGGGATCACAACCCTTTGTGGTGTAGCCGACACTCATCACGCATACCTTGTGGCTTCAGGTCAATTGGCCCGGCGCCGCGCGCGCGCGGCCCGCGCCGAGGTGATTCGGCTGTTGCAATCACGCATGTCGGCGTCTATACTTCGCGCGTTGGAAGCACCGCAGGCGCAAACCATTCTGGCCGACGTTGCCAAGAGAAAACTCGACCCAAACGACGCGGTGCAGAAACTGTCGGTGGAGATTTTTGGGGAGTAACAACAGGAGTTCCAAACATGTCATCGCAAGTCCTCGCTAAAAAACCAAGGACCGACACGAAGCCCGCGGCGGAATCGCACCGGTACAAAAATTTTATCAACGGTCAATGGGTGGATTCGTCTTCGGGCAAGTCAACCCCGAATGTCAATCCCGCCAACACCGACGACATTATCGGTCACGCGCCGCAATCGACACGCGACGAAGCCAAAGCGGCCATTGAAGCGGCACAGGCGGCGTTTCCGTCCTGGCGCAATACTCCCGCACCCGCCCGTGGTCGCATCCTCGCCAAGGCTGTGCAGCTCTCGTACGAGCGTAAGGAAGAGATTGCGCGGATGATGACGCGCGAAGAAGGCAAGATTCTCAGTGAATCGCGCGGCGAAGTCCAAAAGAGCATCAATCTCTTTGAATACTACGCGGGCCTGTCGTTTCGCGTCGAGGGGCGCACCTCGCCCAGCGAAATGCCAAGTACGTTCGTCTACACGCTCCGTCAGCCGCTCGGCGTGGTGAGCTGCGTCACGCCGTGGAATTTCCCGTTCTGTATCCCCGTGTGGAAGACGGCGCCGGCCCTCGTCGCGGGGAATACCGTGGTGTTCAAGGCTGCCACCAACACGCCCGGCTGCGCGGAATTGCTCGTGAAAATTTATCAGGACGCCGGCCTGCCAAAGGGCGTGCTCAATCTCGTGTATGGCAGCGGCGGCACGGTGGGCGACGAACTCGTGAACAACCAGACCGTTCGCGCGGTGTCGTTTACCGGCTCGTGCGAGACGGGGAGTCAGGTGGCGAAACAGGCCGCGTCACACCTCGCCAAGGTCACCTGCGAAATGGGCGGGAAAAACCCGCTCGTGGTCATGGACGATGCCGATCTCGATCTCGCGGTCGAAGGCTGCGCGCAGGGTGCCTTCGGTTCGACGGGACAACGCTGCACCGCGACCAGTCGGCTGGTGTTGCACAAGGCGATTGCCGACAAGTTTCTCGAAAAACTGATCGAGCGCACGAAGAAGATCAAAGTGGGCGACGGCATGGAAGACGGTATCGGCATGGGCCCGGCGGTCGATAAGGCGCAGTACGAAACCGATTTGCGCTACATCGAGATCGCAAAGAAGGACGGGTGCAAGTGTTTGATCGGCGGCGGAGCGCTTACCGAGGGCAAGCTCGCGAAGGGTTATTTCGTCGCCCCAACGATCTTTGACAACGTGAAACCCGAGCACACACTGGCCCAGGAAGAAGTGTTCGGCCCGGTGTTGGCGGTATTTCGTGTGGGTGATTTCGAGGAGGCGATGAAGATCGCCAATAACGTCCGCTTCGGGTTGACCTGCGCGATCTACACGGGTGATGCAAACCTCGTGATGAGATTCACGGACCGCATCGAGGCGGGCATGGTCCACATCAATTCGCCAACTGTTGGCGGTGAAGCGCAATTGCCGTTCGGCGGGTTCAAGGCGACCGGCTACGGCAGCCGCGAGATGAGCGACGAAGGGTTGAATTTCTTCACGCAATTGAAGACCGTGTTTTACGATTACACGGGCGTGAAGCGGCAGACGAACATTTACTGAGCAAAAACGCGTGGCCGCGGGCTGGCGTACGCCCGCGAGGTTGCGGGAACAGAAGGAGAAGGAGATATGGCGCGCATTGTGCGAGGCGGACTGATTCAGGCATCGAACCCGGAGCCGGGAACGTCGACGGTGAAAAAGATCAAGCAGGCGATGATCGAAAAGCACATCAAGTTGATCGATCAGGCGGCGAAAAAGGGCGTGCAGGTGTTGTGCATGCAGGAGATTTTTTACGGCCCGTATTTTTGCTGCGAGCAGGAAATCAAATGGTACGAGTCCACCGAGCGGGTGCCGGATGGCCCGACGACGAAGTTGATGCAGCGGCTCGCGAAAAAACACGGCATGGTCATCGTCGCGCCCGTGTACGAAGAGGAAGCCACGGGCACCTACTACAACACGACGGCCGTGATCGATGCCGACGGCAAATTTCTCGGCAAATATCGCAAGAACCACATCCCGCACTGCAAACCCGGCTTCTGGGAGAAGTTTTACTTCAAGCCGGGCAACCTCGGCTACCCCGTGTTCGAGACGGCCGTTGGCAAGGTCGGGGTCTACACCTGTTACGACCGCCATTTCCCCGAGGGCTGGCGGTTGCTCGGGCTCAACGGCGCCGAGATCGTGTTCAACCCGAGCGCGACCACAGCGGGCTTGAGCGAGTACCTGTGGAAGCTGGAACAACCCGCCGCCGCCGTGGCGAATGTTTATTATGTCGGCGCGATCAACCGCGTCGGCACCGAGAAACCCTGGAGTTTCGGGGAATTTTACGGACAAAGTTACTTTGCCAATCCACGCGGCCAAATCATCGCCGAAGGCCCGCGCGACAAGGACGCCATCGTCGTCGCGGACCTGAATCTCGACCTGATCCGCGAAGTGCGCAACGTGTGGCAGTTCTACCGCGATCGCCGTCCCGAGACGTACAAGGCAATGGCCGAGTTGCTCCCGTAGCCTGATGAATCCCCCGGTCCAGGAACTCGACGGCGTCCGCGTCACCAACGGCATTCACGAGGTGACAGATGATATCTCGCACTCGCCGTACTGGAACGCGGACATCGCCCCGACGCGCGTCAGCGACCGCAAATGGGGATTGAAGGACATCGCGGCGCTGTGGATTTCGATGTCGGCGTGCATACCGACCTACATGCTGGCGTCGTCGTTGATCTCCGAGGGCATGAACTGGTACGAGGCCGTGCTGACGATCTTTTTCGGCAATGCCATCGTGCTGCTTCCCATGATTCTCAACGCGCACGCCGGCACGAAGTACGGCATTCCGTTCCCGGTGTATTGTCGCGCGTCATTCGGCGTGCGCGGGGCGAACATTCCGGCGTTGTTGCGCGCGTTCGTGGCCTGCGGGTGGTTCGGAATCCAGACTTGGATTGGCGGTTGGGCGATTTACAAGATTTGCACGATTTACATTCCGTCGTGGGATCATCTTCCAACATGGTGGGGCGGAATCAACATCGCCCAATTCGTCTGCTTCATGGTTTTCTGGTGCATCAACATGCTCGTCATCTTCAAGGGCATCGAATCGATCCGTATCCTGCTCGATATCAAAGCGCCGTTGCTCATCCTGCTGGGTTTGGCGTTGTTGGCGTGGGCGTACCACGCGGCGGGCGGCTTCGGACCGATGCTGTCGCAACCCTCGGCGTTCGTTCCGGGCGGGCCGAAGGCCGGGCAGTTCTGGCTGGTGTTTTTCCCGGCGTTGACGGGCATGATCGGTTATTGGGCCACGTTGTCGCTCAACATTCCGGACTTTACGCGCTACTCGCGCACGCAGCGCGATCAGGTGATCGGGCAGGCCATTGGACTGCCCATGACGATGGCCTTGTACTCGTTCATTGGCGTGGCGGTGACCTCGGCCACGATTGTAATTTACGGTTCGCCGATCTGGGACCCCGTCGTGCTGATCACGAAATTCAAGAGCCCCGTTGTCTTGGGGATTTCATTGTTCGCCCTGTGTCTCGCGACGCTCGCGACGAACCTCGCCGCGAACGTGGTCAGTCCCGCGAACGATTTCTCGAATTTGTGGCCATCGAAAATCACGTTTCGTATCGGCGGCCTGATTACGGGCATCATTGGGATCCTGATTCAGCCATGGAAACTCGTGGCGGATCCGAGCGGTTACATCTTCACGTGGCTGGTCGGTTATTCCGCGCTGCTGGGTCCGATTGGCGGTATTTTGATTTGCGACTATTTTGTCATTCGACGAACGCGGTTACATCCGATCCAGCTCTATTTGCGTGACGGCCAGTATTTCTATCGCAACGGGTTCAATCCCGCGGCGGTGGTGGCGCTGGTCCTCGGCGTGGCGCCCAACGTGCCCGGATTTCTCGGCACGATCCAGGTGGTCGATCCTTCCACAGTGGGGCCGTTCCTGATGCACCTGTACAGCTACGCCTGGTTTGTCGGTTTCTCCATTTCGTTCGTTGCGTACTGGGTACTGATGGCCCTGGTGCGCAAACCCAAAATAGAAAGGTAACTACCATGCACATGAAAAAGACGGACGCTTTGACGGCCGAACAAATCGGCCAGATGCGGGACGAATACATCCTGCCCAGCACGATGAAGTTTTCTCCGATAAATATCGTGAAGGGCGACATGCAATTTGTCTACGACGACAAGGGCAACAAGTACCTCGATGGGTTTTCCGCGGTCGTGACAATCAGCGTCGGCCATTGCCATCCGGAAGTCACCAACCCGATCGTCGAGCAGGTCAAAACGCTGCAGCATATGACCACGCTCTATTACCACCCGAATCTGGTCCGTTACGCCGAGAAACTGGCGAGCGTGATGCCGGGTGGGCTGAAGGTCAGCTTTTTCACGAATAGCGGTTGCGAGGCCAACGAATTGGCGGCGCTGCTGGCGAAAAACCACACCAAGCAGACCGAGTTTGTCGGGCTGCGTCACAGTTTCCATGGCCGCACATTGATGGCGATGACGATGACGGGACAGTCGAAGTGGCGGCATTCGCTGCCGTACGTGTTTGGCGTCACGCACATTTCCCCCGGATATTGCTATCGGTGCCCGTTTGGTCTCACGTATCCGTCCTGCAACGTCGCCTGCGCGCGCGAGCTGGAAGACGTGATCAAGTACAACACCTCGGGCAAGATCGCGGCGTTCATCGGCGAGCCGATCCAGGGATTCGGCGGCGTGATCGACCCACCCAAGGAATATTTCGAGATCGTCTACGACATCGTCAAGAAGTACGGCGGGTTGTTCATCAGCGACGAGGTCCAGACGGGATTTGGTCGCACGGGCGACAAGTGGTGGGGCATCGAGCATTGGGGCGTGAAGCCCGATATGATTACGATGGCCAAGGGCATGGGCAACGGTGTCCCGCTGGGTGGCGTCACCTGCACGAAGGAAGTCGCAGAATCGATGCGCGAGAAGGTCCACTTCAATACCTACGGTGGCAATCCGGTGTCGATGGCTGCCGGACTTGCGGTGCTCGAAACGATCGAGCGCAACAAGTACATGCACAATTGCAAGGTCATGGGCGACCGGTTGCAGGAAGGCTTCGACAAGCTCGTGCGCAAGCACAAGATCGTCGGCGAGCACCGGGGCAAGGGCCTGATGCGCGGCCTGGAGATCGTGAAAGACAAGCAATCGAAGGAAGTCGCCCCGCAACACGTCCAGCGCGCGATGGAGTTGTGCAAGGACCGCGGGTTGCTCATCGGACGCGGCGGCATGGCGGCCAACACGATCCGCATCAAACCGCCGTTCTGCATCACGAAGGACGACACCGATTTCATTGTGAAGACGCTTGACGAGGTCTTTGCGATCATCGAGAAAAGCTAGTCTTCCTCAAAGTTGATTTGAAGAATTTGTCCTGTAGCCGCAGGGGTGCGCCCTGAGGGCGCGTCTCCGCTCCGCTTCGGCTTAGCCTGCGCACCCGAAAGGGTGCGGCTACATTGGAGACGAGGGTTGGCCAAGCGTTTCGCGGTCTTGGCGGTCTCCAGGCACTGGAGGTGCTTGGGGAAAGGGGCATGATGAAGGTGTACATCCAGGAGGCCGAGCGCACCAAGGCGTACAAGAAGACCGACTTGTCGCTGATCGATCTCCTATGCGAGCCCGCCCAGCGGATTCTCTCGAAGGTTGATCCCAGCCGGATTGACGGCGTCTTCGTCTCCATCCAGAACATTTCTTCGTTTACCGGCGAAGGCAACGTCGCCACCAAAGTCGCCGACCGCCTCGGCTTGCGCGGCGCGGAGGCGGAACGCGTCGAGACTGCTTCCAACGGACACACGGCGCTGTTGCGGGCGTTCGATGCCGTGGCCAGCGGGCGGTGCAAACGCGTGATCGCCATTGGCGGCGAAAAGATGAGCGAGGTGGAACGCGAGGCGCGTTCGCGCATCATCGGCGAAGTCATTGACCCCATCGACCGCGCGTGCGGGTTGACGATGCCGTCGGCGATTGCGTTGATTTCGCTGGAATACGCGCGCGTCAATGGCGTTTCGGTTGCCGACCTGAAGGCGTTGCTCGAGAGAATCGCCATCCGTGCCTACGGTTACGCGGCGGCGAACCCGGACGCCCAGTTTGTCGGCAAGACGATCACCTCGGCAGAGTACCGCGACCCGATGCGCAACCCCCCAGTGGCGACGCCGCTGCATGTGTTCGATTCCTGTCCGACGAGCGATGCTGCGGGTGCGATCCTGGTGACAAGCCAGGAGACCGACGTTGAGATTTCCGGGGTTGGTCACGCGGTGGACGGGTCACGCATATTCGGTCGCTATTACATCGACCACCTGGAGGCCACGCGATGGGCGGCGCGCAAAGCGTACAAGATGGCGGGCATTCTTCATCCACAAGACCTCAAGGGATTGATCATCGAACAACACGACGCGTTCGGTCCGTTGTTCCTGTTGAACCTGGTCGATCTGGGCGTCTTCACGCATGAAGAGGCTGTGAAGGCGATTGAGAAGGGCGCACTGGATAAGGACGGTCAAATCCCGACCAACATTTCCGGCGGCCTGAAGGATCTGCATGCATTGGGCGGCACCGGTCTGATCAAGATCATCGAGGCCTGCAAGCAACTTCGCGGGGAAGCGCCGAAGGAATTACAAGTGAAGAAGCCGAAGGTCGCGATCTGCCACAGCATTGGCGGGCCGGGAAACAACATTGCGGTGACGGTGCTCGACAAGGTCGGCAACCGCCGGTATCGGCATCATTTCCGCCGTTGGCAACCCGAGCCCCTGCCACGCAATAACGAGCCGCACAAACCCGTGCTGGCCCAGGGTGTTCTGGAAGTCTCAACGACCGTGTATCCGCAAGTCGGACAACCGGAGGGGGCGTACGTGGTGGCGGTGGTCAATTGCGGCGGCAAGCGCATCCTCGCCGCACCCGCGAACGAGAGAACCGAGACGCTTTGGGGCGACGAAGTGAAGGTCTCCACGGTCGCCCGCGGCACCTTCAACCGCTACGTTTACGAGTGAGATCGGCTACGAAGCCGTTATTGCTTGGCAGGCTGATTAGTAGCGGCGGCTTTCTTCAGCATGTCCGCACGGGCTTGAACGGTGGCGATCAGTCCGCTCCAATTTGCTTCTGCTGCCCTTTGCAAAACTGGGGGAGCGTTCGACGCGAATGAGGGAATGGGTGGAGGGGTGTGCTGCACGTCTTCCAAGAACTTTTCATACACGGACAGTGCTTCTTGGTCGTACCCCAGATTCTCAAGACACATACCGAGGTCTGCTCTGTCGGGTAGCGGTGCTTTCTCGAGTGCCTCGTGCGTAAGAGTCAGCGCCTTCTCCCTGTACGCCGATGCGGAACTACTGCCGGCTTGGATGTAGTGCAGGTAGAACCAGCTATAGATTACGGCGAGTTCACGCTTTGCAAGATAATTGTTGGGATCTTTGGCGTAGATAGCCTCAAATTTATCCGCCCTACTTCGCATGCGCGCGACACCGTCATCATGGCGCGTGCAACCGAAAAGTAGGCAGTTCAACAAGAAGACTAGGGTGACGCATCGCCGAGCGGAGATCATGTTCATGACTTGGCGCTTCTAATGCTCGATGTAGCCGGGGGGCTCGCACTTCGGGTTTTTGCCCAGCTCGGCCTGGTATTGGCGCCACGAGGTCGACTTCTTGCCGGTGTCCTGTTGGACCATGGTGATGCACCCGTCCACCGGACACACCAACATGCAGAGATTGCAGCCGACGCACTCGGGGTCATTGATGACGGGAACGCGGTGGCCATTGCCCGTTTCGAGGTCGATGCACTGGTGCGCGCCGTCCCAGGCGGCGACGTGGCAGAGCTCGCAGCCGATGCAGAGATCGGAATTGATCTTGGCGATGATCCGGTAGTTGAGATTGAGATCGCCCCAGTCCTTGATATTGGGTAGGGCCTTGCCGATGAAGTCGGTACATTTCGTGTAGCCCTTCTCGTCCATCCAGTTCGAGAGACCGTCGATCATGTCCTCGACGATGCGGTAGCCGTAATGCATGACGGCGGTGCAGACCTGGACGCTCGTTGCGCCGAGCACCATGAATTCGACTGCGTCCTGCCACGTGGCGATGCCGCCAATGCCGGAAATCGGGATGCCAATCTCCGGGTCCGAGGCCACGGTGCTGACCATGTTGAGCGCGATGGGTTTGACCGCCGGGCCGCAGTAACCCCCGTGCGAACCTTTGCCGTCCACGCTGGGGTAGGGCGAGAAATTGTCGAGGTTGATGCCCATGATCGAAGCGACCGTGTTGATCAACGAGAGGCCATCGGCTTTGCCGGCGGCGGCGGCGCGCCCGATGAGCGCGATGTTGCTGATATTCGGCGTCAGCTTCACGAACACGGGAACCTCGGCGACTTCCTTGACCCATTCCGTGATCATCTTGGTGTACTCGGGCACCTGACCGACGGCGGCGCCCATGCCGCGTTCGCTCATGCCGTGCGGGCAACCGAAATTCAACTCGACGCCGTCGCAGCCCGTGTCGTTGAGTTCTTTGATGGCCTTCTGCCATGTTTCCTTTTTGGACTCGACCATCAGCGAGACGACCACGACGTTCTTCGGGTATTTCTTCTTCGTCTCAATGATCTCGCGGATGTTGGTGTCCCATGGCCGGGCGGTGATGAGTTCGATATTGTTGAGGCCCATCATGCGCGTGGAACCGTAATTGAGGGACCAGAAGCGGGAATTGACGTTGATGATCGGGTCGCCGAGCGTTTTCCAGACCGCGCCACCCCAACCGAGGTCGAACGCGCGCTGGATTTGGGCGCCGCTGTTGGTGGGCGGGGCGCTGGCGAGCCAGAATGGGTTGGGTGATTTGATGCCGGCGATGGTGACGCTTAAATCTGCCATGGTTCAATTTCTCCTAGGCGTACTGATGTTTGGCCGTGTTGGCGACGCGGCGGATGGTCTCGTTCTTCCATAGGCCGTCGAGGTCGATGTCCTCGCCCGTGACCTTTTTGTGGATGGCCCACGCGGCGCGTTTGCCGTGGGCGACGGCGTTGACCACCTCGCGTCCGCCGTTGACGCAATCGCCGCCGGCAAAGAATTTCGGGTTGCTGGTCTGCAACGTGATGTCGTCCACCGCGATGCGGCCGCGGTTGTCGGTCTTCAGGCCGAGAACCTTCTGGACAAAGTCGCGCTGCTTCTTCTGGCCGAGCGACTTGATGACCATGTCGCATTCGAGGACGAACTCGCTGCCGGGAATCGGTTCGGGCGCGGGTCGGCCGGAACTGTCGGGTTCGCCAAGTTTCATGCGGACGCACTCGATGCCTGCGACGGCGCCTTTGCCGACAATCCGCTTCGGGGCGGTCAGGAAGTAATAGACACAACCGTCTTTCTTGGCGATTTCGTACTCGTAATTGTAGGCCGGCATCTCGGCTTCCGAGCGGCGGTAGACGACCATGACCATCTCCGCGCCGAGGCGCTTGGCCTGGGTCGCCGCGTCGACCGACGTGTTGCCCGCGCCAATGACGGCAACACGTCGCCCCACCCGAACGTCGCGAAGCTTGTTGTGTTTGAGTTCATCAATGAAAGTGATGGCGTCCACCACGCCCGGCAAATCCTCGCCCGGGATGCCGAGGTCTTCGGTCTGGCCGAGGCCGATGCCGATGAACACGGCGACGTTTTCCTTGGTGAGCTTGTCGACTTTGATGTCTTTGCCCACCACGGTTTTCTGTTTGAATTTCACGCCGACATGCTCGACAAGCTTCACTTCCTTGAGCGCTTCCTGGGCGGACATCTTGTAGCGGGCGATGCCATAGGTGTTCAGGCCACCGGGCTTGTCGTTCTTGTCGTAAATCGTGACGGCGTAACCGAGTTGGGCAAGGTAGAACGCGCAGGACAGGCTCGATGGGCCGCCGCCGATGCAGGCGACTTTCTTGCCGTTGGGCTTGCCCGGCTTGAACATCTCTTTCGCCTTGTCCCAATTCTCGTAAAACCAATCGACGGAGTAGCGCTGGAGGCGGCCGATCTCGATCGGCTCGGTGTCGCGCTCGTTGTAGACACAGGCGCCTTCGCAGAGCGAACCGACGGGACAAACGCGGGCGCAACTCATGCCGAGAATGTTCGCTTCGAGGATTTCCTTGGCGCTGCCGCGCATGTTGCCCGTGGCGATCTTCTTGATGAAGGCGGGGATGTCGATATGCGTCGGGCAGGCGCGGGTGCAGGGTGCGTCGAAACAGAACAGGCAGCGGTTGGCCTCGATCCTGGCGTTGTGCAGCGCGAACGGAGGATTGATGTCGGCAAAATTCCTCTCGTACTCGGCGTCGGACAACTTCGGGGCAAGATTCTTAATCATTGATGTTCTCCGTTTTGTGCGGCCCGCGCGGCGAGGATCGCAACTGCCTTCGCCCTGTCAACGAATTATATGCGGCGCGCGATTGGGCGCAACGCAAAACTTGCTCCTGACGGAGAAATGTGACGGCGGGCGTTTGCTGAATTGACCAATTCGCCGCTACATGCGAGATTTGGCCGTCGCAGTTTGTCCAACGGTACGTCTTCTCGAAGCAAGGTCTGCATAATGAAACAGCGCGTGGGAGGAAGCGATGAGCAGAGTACGAGTTCTGGTGGGCACACGAAAGGGCGCGTTCGTCCTGACCTCGGACGGTAAACGCGAAAAATGGAAAGTCGACGGTCCGCATTTTGGCGGGTGGGAGATTTACCATGTGAAGGGGTCGCCGGTCGACCCGAACAGGCTGTACGCATCGCAAAGCAGCGGATGGTTTGGGCAGATCATCCAGCGTTCTGATGACGGCGGTAAGACGTGGGAACCACCGGGCGGCGGACCGACCACCACTCCCGACGGCATGCCGAAAGGCGAGAGCAACAAGTTTGTGTACGAGGGTGAGGTGGGCAAGCACCTGTGGTACGACGGCACGCCGCACCCGTGGGAGTTCAAGCGTGTGTGGCACCTCGAACCATCCCTGACCGATCCGGACACCATTTACGCGGGTGTGGAGGACGCCGCCTTGTTCCGCACGACCGATGGGGGTCAGACATGGCAGGAATTACCGGCCCTGCGCAGCGCCAAGGGCCATCTGTGGCAACCCGGCGCCGGCGGAATGGGGCTGCACACGATCCTTCTCGACAAGGGCAACCCGAATCGCATGTATGTCGCCATCTCCGCCGCCGGCGTGTTCCGAACCGACGACGCCGGCAAGACCTGGCGACCGGCAACACGCGGCCTCAAGTCGGCGTATGAGCTACCGGACAAGAGTTCTGACGTCGGCCATTGCGTCCACCGCATCGCGATGCACCCGTCGCGCCCGAATGTGCTGTTCATGCAGAAGCACTGGGACGTCAACCGCAGCGACGACGCCGGCGAGTCGTGGCACGAGGTCAGCGGGAACCTGCCGACCGATTTCGGGTTTCCGATCGACGTTCACGCGCACGAGCCGAACACCATCTACGTCGTCCCGATCAAGAGTGATTCCGAGCACTATCCGCCCGACGGCAAACTGCGCGTGTACCGCAGTCGTACCGGCGGCGATGAGTGGGAACCGCTCACGAACGGCCTGCCACAAAAGGACTGTTACGTTAACGTGCTACGCGAGGCGATGGCCGTGGACTCGCTGGATTCGTGCGGAGTCTATTTCGGCACCACGGGCGGGCAGGTGTACGCGTCAACGAATGGCGGAGACAACTGGGCGCCCATCGTCCGCGATCTTCCCGCCGTACTGTCCGTAGAAGTCCAGACGTTATCATGATCCGCGTCGAGCTACCGTTTCATCTGCGAACGCTGGCTCGCGTTGACCGCGAGGTGACGCTTGAGATTGAAGGACCGGTCACTCTCCGCGCAGTCCTTGATGCCATCGAGGCGCAGTATCCGGTATTGGCGGGCACGATCCGCGACCACGTCACTCAAAAGCGGCGGCCGTTCCTGCGGTTCTATGTTTGCGAGGAGGACTGGTCGAACAAGTCGCCGGATGAACCGCTGCCCGACGAAGTGGTCTCCGGCAAGGAACCGCTGTTCATCATCGGAGCGATTGCGGGCGGGTAAAGTTGTCGCAGAGGAGAGGCTCTATGCAAAAGATCACCCCATTCTTGTGGTTCGATAATCAAGCCGAGGAGGCAGCAAGTTTCTACGTCTCCATCTTTAAGAATTCGAAGGTCGGGAGAATTGCCCGATACAGCGGAGCCGGTGCGGAGGTTTCGGGTCGGCCCAAGGGGTCCGTCATGACGGTGGCATTTCAGCTCGACGGGCAGGAATTCGTCGCGCTGAACGGCGGGCCTGTATTCAAATTCACCGAGGCCGTTTCGTTCGTCGTGAATTGCAAGACGCAGGCCGAGGTGGATGAGTTTTGGGAAAAACTTTCGGCGGGAGGCGAAAAGAGCCGTTGCGGCTGGCTCAAAGACAGGTACGGCGTCTCGTGGCAGATCGTGCCCGAAGCGCTGGGTGAGATGTTGCAGGACACGGATGCCGAGAGGAGGGAACGCGTCATGAAAGTGTTGCTTGAGATGGGTAAGCTCGACATCGCCCGTCTGAAACAGGTGTATGAGGGCGGCTGAGGGAGCATGGCGGCCCAGTGCGAGATTCACCGCACCGGACATCAAGGCTATTCGGCGCGATCTCGCAGTGTCGCAGAGTCAATTCGCCCGAATGATTGGCGTCAGCCTGATGACCTTGCAGAACTGGGAGCAACGTCGCCGCGAACCACGCGGCACGGCTCGTGCACTTCTCAAGGTCGCCGCACGCAACCCCCGTGCTGTTCTGGAAGCGCTATACGCTGCTTGAAGCGACGAACCAGGAAATTCGCCGGTCACACGGAGTCAGCTAACACGTGAAGGAAGGCAGGGGACAACATCTGCACGGCCGGTTGCCGGCAACACACCCGATGACTTAGACGCGCTTCCGAGCCCTTCCGATTGCTAATTCGAAAGTGGCTGCTGGGGTTTTCCGCCTGTTGACTTCGCGTCCGTGCGCTGCTTTATCGCTGTGTACTTAAACCAAACGTTATCTTCAGGGCCGTTGATGATTCTGCGATAGCACCACGCACATGGAAAGGATGACCCTCCGCGCCAACGGATGGGATAAGATTTCTCTCCGCCTACAGGATCATCACGTTCCCATTTGGAACCCGGTTCGGACCGCTTTATTACCTCTCCAATGTATGCTCCAAATGCCATTGCCAAGCCGTTTACGCCATTGGTCGAATTCTGGCGGACGAAATCATCATGAATCTTGCTCAGGACTACTTCAACGTTCTTAATGGAGTCGGGACTGTAATCGAGTTTAACCGAGCCATTTCGTTCGGCGATGTCAACGGCCTCTGCGGCTAGCCGCTGCATCATTTCATCGGTGGTCTTGAACGCCCAAGATTTTGATCGATTTCGGTGAATGTAATAGCCAGAGATCAAAGCCGCTGCGATCAACCCGAGGATGGCGGCTACGATCATCGATGTTCGCGTCATTAGTTCTACTAGACTTAGAAATGCGTTGGGTCGCGTTTGACGAGTTTGCCGCGGCCGACTTTGCCGACGAATTTGCCGTCTTTGGCGGCGAGTTCGCCGCGGACGGTGACGACGTGCGGGCGGCCGTTGATGGGCCAGCCTTCGAAGGCGCTGTAGTCGACGTTCATTAACATCGTCTTTTGCGAGATCTTGCCGCGGTAGTCGGGGTCGTAGACCACGAGGTCGGCATCGCTGCCGATGGCGATGGTGCCCTTGCGCGGGAAGAGACCGAACAGTTTCGCGGCCTGCGTGCTGGCGCAATCGACGAACGTGTTGAGGTCGAGCCGGCCTTCGGCGACGCCATGCGTATAGAGCAGGTTGATGCGGTCCTCCAGCGCCGGGATGCCGTTGGGGATCTTCGTGAAATCGCCACGGCCCATTTCCTTCTGGCCCTTGAAATCAAACGGCGCGTGGTCGGTCCCGACGGTCGAGGCGAACCGCTGGCGCAGCGCATTCCAGAACCATTCCTGGTTCTTCTTGTCGGGAAGTGGCGGGGACATGACGTACTTTGCGCCCTCGAAGTTGGGGAGTTCGGCATAGCTCTTGTCGAGCACGAGATATTCCACCAGAATTTCGGTCCACACATGGACGCCGCGCGCGGCGGCGGCGAGCGCTACCCGCATCGATTCTTCGCAGTTGGTGTGCACGACGTAACAATGCGTGTCGTGCATTTCCGCAAACGACGTCATGTGATGCACGCCTTCGGCCTGGACCTGCGGCGGGCGGCTCCAGTAATGCCATTCGGGACCGGTCTTGCCTTCGGCGAGCAGCTTCTTCTGGGACTCATACACGAGATCGGCGTTTTCGCAATGGGCGGTGACGATCACGCCGAGTTTCTTGGCGAGCCGCATCGTGTGGTAGAGCTCTTCATCGGTGATCCCGAACGCGCCCTTGTAAGCGAGGAAGATTTTGAAACTGGCGATGCCGCTCTTGACGATTTCGGTGAGCTGTCCTTCGCATTCCTTGTCGAGACGCGAGACGGTCTGATGGAACGTGAAATCGCAGGCGCTGTGGCCCTCCGCCTTCTTCAGCCAGAATTCGAAACCATCGGCGAGCGGTTGTTGGTTGCGGGCCTGGCAGACCATCTCGATGATGGTGGTCGTGCCGCCGACCAGCGCGGCTTTACTGCCGGTCTCGTGGGTGTCTTTCGAGAACGTGCCCATGAACGGCAGATGGATGTGCACATGGGGATCGATGAAGCCGGGGAACACGTATTTGCCCGTGCCATCGACGACAGTCGCCTTGGGCGGCGCCTCGAGGTTCGTGCCGATCCGCGTGATTTGTTCGCCTTCGCAATAGATGTCCGCCGTGTATTGTTCGCCGGCGGTGACGACACGGCCATTCTTGATGAGAAGCGACATGGAAAGCCTCCTGAAGTAAACGCTAATTTTGTTTGACAAGCGGGATACTACTCCGCGTGTGGATGAAATCAAGCGCGGACCGTTTGCGGGGTACGGCCAGTCGGGTTTGGTAGCAATGGCGGGGGTAGTGGGGTCTTGTTTGGAATGACAATTGCACGGAATCGGCTTTCCGGAAGCCAAATTGGACAGTCACATGAAGATGTGCTCTTATTATATTGTTTGGTCATTTGGGGTTGACTTTGAGATAGATTCCTGAGAAAGTAAAAGCGTTTTACTAAATCAGACTTAAACGGATATCGCCTCGATGCAAAAGCCAAACATATACAAGCACTTCCGAATCGTTGCCTCAGTACTGGTTTGCAGTCTCGCCATCACAGTGGGCGGGTCGGTTCAGGCACAGACCAATGCGGGTGCCATCACCAATATGGTGGTTTCCGTCGATCCCACCAATGGCGATTCCTACTATGTGTTTTCGCTCAATAGTGGGGGCACGGCGGAAGTTATCGCGTTTGCGGATGACGTCATTCGCGTGCGTTTCTCCTACAACGGATTTTGGGCGAAGGAAGAACCGATGATCGCGGCGACACTCGGGACCTGGCCGACGGAACCCAACACAATCACCGACCAGGGAACCAACTACCTGCTTCAGACCGGCCTGCTCAACGTGCTCATCAACAAGAACCCATTCCGGGTGGATTTCTACGACAGGCTCGGAGGCTACGCCCTTGTTCAGGACGACCCGACCAATGCCATTCAGTATAACACTTCGTACAACATCTCCACCGACGCCAGCGGGATTCCGTACACACTACCGTCGGGGTTCAAATTGAAATGCACGAAACAGATGCCCGCGAACCAAGCGTACTTTGGATTTGGCGAGTACCCGGGCCCGTCGAATCGGCGGGGCGCCAACATCATGTGCTGGAACTACCAGTCGTATCATTGGGGCACAGGGGCACCGTACCAGAACCCCATGTACATGATGATGCCGTTTTTCTACGGCGTGCAGCCTGCCAACGGCAGCGTGCCGGCATTCGTTTACGGAATTTTCTTCGACAATCCGTGCCGCGAGACATTCCGAATGGGGACGCAGATTCCGACGGGCTACTCGTTTGAGGCGGCGGATGGGCAGATGGACTATTATTTCTTTGGCGGCGGCACCAACCACACGATGAAAGCGGTGATCAACAGTTACACGGAACTCACGGGCCGTCCGCAAATCCTGCCGAAATGGGCGTTGGGCCATCAGCTGAGCCGATTTGCCTACGACGATCAAACATGGGTGGAGTACATCGCCAACACGGCCACGGCGAGCAATATCCCGCTGGATGCGATTTACATCGATATCGACTATTTGGATTCGACCGGGCAGAACAACATCTACTCCGACCAACTGCACCAGTTGACGATGGACACCAACAACTACCCAAATCCGCCGAGCATGGTGTCATCGTGTGCGGTGTACGGGGTGAAGCTGATTCCGTTGATCGAGCCGTGGCTGGAACCGAACGATCCATACTACGGCATCGAGTATGGCGATCTCGATTTTATCAAGGACAACAGCGGCAACCAGTTTACGGCATCCATCTACGTGGGCAACGTTTCGTGGTTTGATTACACCAGCTCGGCGACACTCGGTCGCTGGCAGGGGGATGAGACGAATTGGTTTCATACCGTTGCCTGGGGGGGGATTTGGAATGATTTGACGGAGCCGGAGGACAACGGACAGATTCCGTACAATGCGCTGCTCTGGCTGAACGGCGCTTACGGATCGGGGACGGGTGGGAGTGCGGACACGCGTCGGGAATGGTCGAACGAGCGGAATTATTTTGGATTGAGATCACAGAAATCGAGCTACACCGCGTTGCTCGAAGCGTTTCCGAACCGTCGTCCGTTCGTATTGAGCCGATCCGGCACGACCGGGAGCCAGCAATATGCAGCCGGTTGGAGCGGCGACACTGAGACGGGGTGGAATCCCAATTATCTGCAAGCCTGTATTCGCCTCGGGGCGAATGTGATGATTTCGGGGCAAAGCCATTTCGGCCACGATCTCGGCGGGTTTTCGGGTAGTACCGATGGCGAGACGATCACACGGTGGTACGAAGCAGGGTCGGTGTGGCCGTTCTACCGCAGTCATTCACAAAATGGCGACAACCTGTGGTCGGATGGCAATCAGGGCCGCGAGCCATGGCGGTTCACGCCGTGGCAGAACTGGAGCTATGCGAACAACAACAACCAGGGCGCCAATGGCACCAACTACTGCGCTTTGATGCAAAAGAACATCCAGTTCCGTTACCAGTTGATGCCGTATCTGTACACGTTGATGTATAACGACACTATCAATGGCAACCCGATAAACACCCCTGTCGTTTACAACTACTACGGGGACAACAACACGCTGTCGCTGAACGAGTATGATTTCCTGGTCGGCGATTTTCTGCTGGCGGCGCCCGTTTACACACAGGGCGCGACGACGCGCACTGTTTATCTGCCGTGGCCGGATGACTGGTACTACTATCCCACCGGCACGAAGTACGGCGGCGGACAGACCGTCACGGTCAATGCGCCTCTCGGCACGCTGCCGTTGTTTGTGCGCGGCGGCGCGATCCTCCCGATGGGGCCCTCCATGCAGTATGCCAACCAGTTCCAGCCAAGCTATGTCGACCTCAATTGTTGGCCGGATAGCAATTCGACCGATGCCAATTCATCCTTCACGCTCTACGAAGACGCGGGCGAAGGATGGGATTTCACCAACGGCGTGTACGCAATGACGGCGTTTACCAGTTCGCAGACGACCAGCAACTGGGTGTTCACCATCGGCGCGCGCCAGGGCAGTTATAATCCGTACAGCGCCGGCACGCGGACACTCCATATTTACGCCAACAATCCACTGGCCGTACAAAACGTGCTGCTCAACGGAACACAGATCGGGCAGGTATCCGGCACGAATTCGCCGGCCCCGGGCTGGCTGGTAAACACCAACGGTCAACTGGTTGTTTTGGTTTCGGAAACCGGCTCGCAGCAGACGGTGCAGGTAAACTGGAACAATTCGGACCCGTACAGCTCGATGACAGTGGCCGGCACATTCAACGGCTGGAACCAGGCGGCCAACAACATGGAATACCTCGGCGGCCGCACCTGGCAATACGATGCGAGCTTTAGCAGCGTCTCCAACATCCAGTTCAAGTTCGCCGCCAACGGCAGTTGGACGACCAACTGGGGCGGCAGTGGCGTGGCACAGACGGTGCCGTTCTCCGGTGTCGGCATCCTCAACGCATCCACCAACATCGTCGTCAGCGGCACGCTCAACGGTCTCTATCAGTTCACGTTCAATGACGAAACGCTCGATTACAGTCTGGAACCGCTGCTGGCCAGCGCCTACGGCTCGATGAACCTGCCGGGCACGTTCAACGGCTGGAATCCGGCGACCAACAACATGCAACTGGTTGCCAATGACACCTGGCAGTGCATCGTCGGCTTTGGCAACGTCACCAACATCCAGTTCAAGTTCGCCGCCAACGGGAATTGGACCTCCAACTGGGGCGAGAGTACCGGGGCACAATCGCAATTCGGCATCCCGCAGTCGGGTGCGGGCGTGTCGAACGGATCGACGAACATCCTTATCAATGCCGTCCTCAATGGGGAATATCAGTTCACCTTCAACGATGTGAGCCTCGCCTATAGCGTGCAATTGTTCACCGGCGATTCCGTCGGCGACGGCATCCCGGATTGGTGGCGGGCGCAATACTTCAGCAATGGCACGAACACCTACTTCGGCAACACGACCAACAGCCAATCCTGCGCCACCTGTGATCCCGACGGCGACGGCATGAACAACCTGCAGGAGTACCTGTCGGGCACCGTGCCGACCAACAGTGCATCGTTCCTGCACATCACGTCCGTGACGCCGCAGGGCACGAATATGGTCGTGACCTGGTACACAGCGGGCGGACACACCAACGTGGTGCAAGCCGCCTCGGGACTCCCCAACGGTTCATACTCGAACAACTTCGTTGACGTGAGCCCGTATATCATCATCCAGGGTAGCGGCGACACCACAACGAACTATACCGATTTGGGTGCTGCGACCAACAGCCCGTCCCGCTACTATCGCGTGCGGTTGCAGCAATAGCGCCACCAGGCCCGGTACGCACCGCCGCAGTTGCGGACGCGCTGCAGTGCCATCTGCACCTTCGTCCGCCAACGGGGTGCATTGCGTCGACTTCCCTTCAAGCCCATCTGAAGACGCATGGAGTTGCGGCACCTTCGCGGCCCGGCCTCATCGGTGTCGTCCAAGAGGAACCGCTGGTTTCGGGACGGCCAAAAAGGCTTGTCGGGACTGACGGGGATGGTAGGATGCTGCTCCAGTCAATCCAACCGGCGTGTTCGTGACAGAGACCGAACACGATAGCGCGGTCAGACGGCGCAAGAACCTGTGCAACGGATCGACCACGAACTGTAAGCGAGGAGAACCCGATGGACGGAACCGGCAAGAAATACGAGTGGTTTGTCATTGGTGATATCAACGGTTTCTTTGGGCTGATGTTTGACAATTTGACGGTTCTCTCGTTTCTCGCAGGCGTCCTGGTTTTCGGCTTCAAGTTTCCGGCTGATATTGTTTACTCTAGGATGTTCCCCGGCACGGCCATTGGCGTTCTGTTCGGCGACATGGTGTACACGTGGATGGCCTTTCGTCTCGCCAAGAAAACCGGCAACACAAGCGTGACGGCCATGCCGCTGGGGTTGGACACGCCCTCCACCATCGGGATGGCCCTGGTCGTGTTGGGCCCGGCGTTTCTCGGGTTGAAAGCCGAGGGAATGCCCGAGCGGGAGGCCGCGATGATGACGTGGCACATCGGGATGGCGACAGTGGTGCTGATGGGCGTATTGAAGTTGGTTCTCTCGTTTTGCGGAGGATGGGTTCAGAAAATTGTGCCTCAGGCGGGGCTTCTGGGATCACTGGCAGGCGTTGGCCTGGCGTTGATCGGGTTCATTCCATTGGCGGATATCTTCGGAATGCCGCTCGTGGGATTGATGGCGCTGGGGCTGATCCTGTACACCCTGATCGCCGGGATCCGTCTGCCGGGTCATTTCCCGGGAGTGCTCGCCAGCGTCCTGGTCGGAACAGCTCTGTATTACCTGCTTGGCCCGACGGGATGGGCGGGAGGCACCTATGTTTCGCCGCCAGCGATTGCACTTCACATGAGTCTTCCCGTGCCGAATCTGGGTTTCATACACGGGTTCGTGCCGGCCCTGAAGTACCTGCCGATCGCAGCTCCGTTCGCCATCTTGACGGTTGTCGGCGGGATCAACGTTACCGAAAGCGCCCGGGTGGCGGGCGACAATTTCAACACGCGGGATATTTTGCTAACCGAGGCGGTGGCAACATTCGTGGCTGGAATCTGTGGAGGCGTCGCCCAATCGACCCCGTACATTGGCCAGCCGGCGTACAAACGAATGGGAGCACGGGCCGGCTACACGCTGCTCACCGGGCTGTTCATCGGGCTCGGCGGCATTCTGGGCTACGTTTCCTTCTTCGTGGAGTTGATACCCCGCGCTGTTCTGGCCCCGATCCTAGTGTTTGTTGCGCTGGATATCATGGCCCAGGCCTTCCTAGCCTGCCCGGCGAAGCATGCCGTTGCGGTCGCGTTCTCGTATTTCCCGACGGTGGCTCGTCTGTTGTCCATCAAGCTGGGGAATCCTGAGTTTGTGCCGGTCGAGGCCTTTCAGAAGCTGATGGTGGCCCAGGGACGAGCGCTTCCCGAGTTGTTGGTCACGGTTGCGCTGGGAAACGGCTTTATTTTGACGGGCATGCTGTGGGGGGCATTTCTGGCGGAGCTGATTAACCGGCGCCTGAAAATCTCGGCTGTCTATCTCGGCATACTGGCATTGTTTTCCTTCTTTGGCGTTGTGCATTCCTGCTCGCCCGACGGGAACATTTACCTCCCCTGGTCGCTGACCGGAATCGCACGGATGATTCCGTATCAATTCGCTCTGGGATACGCGGGGCTGGCCGTGATGTTTCTGCTGCTTTCCGCAACCTCGGCGAGCCGCGAACCTCCGTTGGATCCGGAGCATGTGTTTAAAACAGAAGGATGAACTCCGGCGGGAGCCTACTCTCATGCGCGTTTTGAATCGACTGAGCATCTTGGTCGTTGTTCTGGGGATTTCGGTGCCATCGGCCCTGGCCGACTTCAAGGTCGGGCTGGTTCTGGATCTCGGCGGCAAGGACGACAAGTCGTTTAATGCGTCGGCCTACGAAGGAGCCACCGACGCCAGGAAGAAACTGGGGATTTACCTGAAATACGTCGAGCCCAGTGATGACAACGCGTTCGAACCGCTCCTGCGGGCGTTCGCGCAAAAAGATTTCGACCTGATCATCGGGATCGGTTTCGCGCAAAAGGAAGCCATCGCCAAAGTCGCCGCGCAGTTTCCGCAGAAGCATTTTGTCATCGTGGACTCGCAGGTCGACGCCCCGAATGTCCGGTCGCTGATGTTTGAGGAGCATGAGGTCGGGTACATCGTCGGCGCCATTGCCGCCATGACCAGCCAGACCGGCAAGATTGGATATGTTGGCGGAATGGATGTGCCGCTCATTCGGCGGTTCGAGATGGGCTACGAGGCGGGCGCGAAAAAAATCAATCCGCAGATCGCAGTCACCGCCAACTACGTTGGCGTGACCCCCGAGGCCTGGAACAACCCGCCCCGGGGCAAGGAACTCGCCCTGGCCCAGTACAATGCCGGCGTGGACGTGATTTTTGCCGCCGCCGGCGCGTCGGGTTTTGGCGTGTTCGACGCGGCGGAGGAAAAAAAGAAACTCGCCATCGGCGTCGATTCCAATGAGGACTGGGTGAAGCCCGGCCAGATCCTCACCAGCGCGCTCAAGCGGGTTGACCTGGCCGTGTTCTCGGCCATTCAGGACGCGCAGAACGGGAAGTTCACGGCTGGCCTAAAACGCTTCGGACTCGCCGACAAGGGCGTCGATTACTCGATGGATCAGTACAACGAGAAGCTCCTGCCGGAGTCTGTTCGCCAGCGCGCCGACGCCCTCAAAGCCGACATCGTCTCCGGCAAAATTATCGTTCCGGATTATTACAAGAAGTGACAGACCTCTCGCCCTGGGCTTGTCGAAGGGTTTCAGATCGGTCAAGCCGCCACGGTTGGACGACGTCAGTTTTTTCATCGACTCAGAAGCATTGACTCTGCCCGTTCAAATCTGGACACTGCGAAGACCATGGCGCCCGAGACAGCGGCAGCGGTTGAATTGCGCGGACTGACCAAGCGGTTTGGTGGTGTGGTTGCCAACGACGGGGTGAATCTTCGGATTCAGCCGGGCACGATTCACGGCGTGATCGGCGAGAACGGCGCGGGCAAGTCCACCGCGATGAAAATGCTGTATGGCATTTTCCCGCCGGACTCGGGCGAGATCATTGTCGATGGCAAGACGCGTGTGTGGGAATCGCCTGGGGACGCCATCGCCGCCGGGATCGGCATGGTGCACCAGCATTTCATGCTCGCAGGCCCGTACACGGCACTGGACAACATTCTGCTCGGCGCGGAACCGGTCCGCTGCGGCGTAATCGATCGACGACGGGCGCGCATCCGGCTGGAGTCGCTGGCCCAACAGTACGGGTTGGCGGTCGACTGGGATGCCGCCATCGAAGAACTTCCCGTGGGCGTGCAACAACGGGTCGAAATTCTCAAACTGCTGTATCGCGATGCGAAGATTCTAATCCTCGACGAGCCGACGGCGGTCCTCACGCCGCAGGAAACCAACGAGCTGTTTCGCAACCTGAAGAAGCTTCGCGACGAAGGCAAGACGATCATTCTCATCACGCACAAACTCAAAGAGGTGATGTCGTTCACCGATCACGTGACGGTGTTTCGCGCGGGCAAGGTCACCGGCGAGATGCCGACTTCGCAGACCAATCCGCAAGAACTCGCCAATCTCATGGTCGGCCGCAAGGTGGTCCTGAATATCAACGTTCCTCCGGCACATCCTCGCGAGGAACTGGCCATGGAGGTGACGGTGTTGGGTCTTGCGGGAACGGTGGCCGGAAGCCGTTACAAACTTTCGGACGTGAATTTTTCCGTGAAGCGTGGCGAGATCGTGGGCATCGCCGGGGTCGAGGGCAACGGGCAATCAGAACTTTTACAGGCGATTCTTCACCCGCGCGATCCGTTGTGTCGGACATCAGGTACGGTCTGGTTTCTGGGTGAAGACGTGACGCACTGGGACGCGCGGACGATTCGCGATCTCGGTGTCGCCGTGATTCCCGAGGACCGCCAGCGCGAAGGTCTTCTGCTGGAGCGGCCCGTGAGCGAGAATTTCCTGTTGGGCTTGCAACGGAGTCCCGCGTTCAGCCAGGCGGGCCTGTTGAATTCGAAGAACGTGCGGGCGGCGGCCACGCAGGCGTTGGAAGAATACGACGTGCGCCCGCGTGATCTGGCGATTCCGGCCGGGAAGCTCTCCGGTGGCAACCAGCAAAAGCTGATCGTGGCGCGCGAATTTCAGAGGAAACCGCGCTTGCTGATCGCGGCCCAGCCGACGCGGGGGGTGGACGTGGGCGCAATTGAATTCATTCACAATCGAATCGTTCGCGCGCGCGATGCGGGCGCTGGCGTCCTGCTTGTCTCCTTTGAACTGGAAGACATCCTGACCCTGTCGGACCGCATTCTCGTGATGTACGAGGGGCGGATTGCCGCCGAGTTTGTTCGCGGAGTTTCCGAGCGCGAGCTGGGATTGAAGATGGCCGGTTCATGAGAAAACTCCTGCAACCCATCCTGGCGGTGGCATTCGGGCTTGCCTTGGGGCTCGGGGTCACGCGACTCGCGGGCGAAAGTCCGTGGCACATTTTGCAGATCCTCTGGAAGAGTGCGTTTGGTTCCCGCTACGACTTTGGGATGACATTGTTTTACTCGACTCCGCTCATTTTCACCGGGCTCGCCGTGGCGGTGCCATTCCAGGCGGGCCTGTTCAACATTGGCGCCGAGGGACAACTTACGCTCGGCGCTCTCGCGGCAGCGGCAGTGGGCGCGGTCTGGCCGGGGTTGCCGTGGCCGTTGGCGCCGGCACTGGCGATTCTGGCGGCGATTGCGGCGGGGACCATTTGGGGCGCGATCCCCGGCTGGCTCCGGGCCAAGCGCGGCAGCCACGAGGTCATCAATACGATCATGCTTAATTTCATCGCCGCCGGCCTCGCGAGCTACGTGACATTGTATCTGCTCAAGAATCCCGACACCCAGAATCCGGAGACGCGGCCCATCGGCGCGGGTTACCTGATCAGCCAGTTCGGAGTTTTTGGAGGCGCGCCCGTGAGCATGGCGTTACCGCTGGCGATTGTGGCTGCGGTCCTCGTCTGGATTTTTATGTGGCGGACAGTCGTCGGATTCGAGATGCGCGCCGTGGGCCAGAACGAATCCGCCGCGCGCGCAGCGGGAATCAACACGGGCCGCATGACCATCATCGCGCTGGCCGTGGCGGGCGGACTGGCCGGGCTCGTGGGTGTGGGCGAGGTCTTGGGCAATGCCGGCAAGTTTCGTCTCGGATTCTCTCCCGAGTATGGGTTTATCGGGATCGCCGTGGCGCTGTTGGGACGCAACCAGCCGGCGGGCGTGGTTGCCGCCGCGTTGCTGTTCGGCGCGCTGCACAAAGGCACCGCGGATTTGGACTTTGAAACCGAACACGTCACGCGGGAGCTGTCGCTGGTGCTTCAGGCGCTGATTATCCTGTCGGTGTCGGCGGATGGACTGTGGAGTTGGATGAAGAAACGAGGTGCCGCATGAACTGGGACCTGCTCGCCTCCACACTGAGAGTTTCGACACCGCTGATTTTCGCGGCGCTCGGCGGAATGTTCAGCGAACGCTCGGGAGTTATCAACATCGCGCTGGAAGGTCTCATGCTGCTGGGCGCGTTTGCGGCGGCGGTGGGAACGCTGGTGACCCATTCGCCGTGGCTGGGTTCGGCGTTCGGAATGGCGGCGGGCGTGTTGCTGGCCGCCGTGTACGCGCTATTTGTGATTCGGTTGCGGGCCAATCAAATCGTGGCCGGCACGGCGATCAACATGCTGGCGATGGGTCTCACGCCGTTTCTTTGCAAGATCCTCTACGATGTCACCGGCTCGACGCCATCCATCCCGATCCATGAGCGGTTTCATTTCGCGCCATTGTACCTGTGCTGGGCGCTCGTCGCGGCGTGTGTGCTCTGGCTGAAATATACGCCGACCGGTTTGTGGGTCAGTTTCGCCGGCGAACATCCCGAGGCGCTCGACGCGGCCGGGATCCGGGTCAATCGAGTGCGCTGGATGGCGGTACTGGTCAGTGGCGCGCTGGCGGGGATGGGCGGCGCATCGCTGTCTGTCTTTCTGTCGTCGTCGTTCTCACGCGACATGACGGCCGGGCGCGGTTTCATGGCACTGGCGGCGCTGATCTTCGGGAAATGGAAACCGCTGCCGACGGCGCTGGCGTGTTTGTTGTTCGGGTTCGCCGACGCCGTGCAAATTCGGCTTCAGGGAGTGGCAGTGTGGGGCGGGCACCCCATCCCAGTGCAATTCATCCAGGTTCTTCCTTATCTCGTGACGATCCTGGTCCTCGCCGGGTTCGTGGGCCGTTCCCACCCGCCGAAGGCGGCCGGCACGGTGTTTGAGAAAGGGTAGTGCCGTTATGGGCTCGGAGAAGGAAGGGTGCGCCCCTGTGAATTCATCTTTGTACCGCTGCTGTCGCCACCGATCGCACAATGATTTGGACTTGGGATCGTGGAGCGGACTCGTTACGCTCTGAGGAGAAATCTGGCGGACAACAATTTGATGAGCCGAACGCGAACATGACATCGTGTCGGCTATCTTGATCGTTAGGCAAATATGACACGGCACATTAGACTCGAAGACGCGGAAGCCTTCCTGACGTATTTTCGGCGGCTCACCGCAGACGACCCCGAACGGGTCGAGCGTCCTCAGGATGTCGCGACAATCAGTCTGGAAATAGAACGGGCTTGGATTCAGAGTCGTATTGACGCTGAGACCAAGCAGGAGATGATCGTGCGTTGTGTCGAGTCCGGGGGTAAGATCGTTGCTTTGGGCGAGATGGAGAGGCTGAAGCGGTGGATTGAGCGGCACGTGGCAGAGATTCGGTTCGGTTTGCTACCGGGTCATCAGGCTGACGGCCGAGAGCTTGTCGCTGAGTTGGAAGCTGGTGCTCGAAAGAGCGGAATCGAGGTGCTGGTTTATTTTCACCTCGCGAGCCAGGTCACTGGCTTGGACGTCATGCGTTCGCTGGGGTACCAAGAAGTCGGTCGTATTCCGAATTTCTATAAGCGAGAGACAAAGTATATTGATCGAGTGTATCTCTCGAAGCAGTTGTGATTTCCCTGACACCGCGCCGGAGCCAGTGCAACCACGACCCGGCCCGGCACGCCGCTTCACAGAAGCGCCTCAACAACAGCGGACCGCGCCAACTACTTCTTATTGAGCCACTCGATAATGTCGGGTTTTTGGTTGGGCCAGGCGAGTTCGAGGGCGGTTTCGATGCGGTAGCGTTCTTTCGGGGTGCGCTGCCAGGTGAGACGGAGTTGACGGAACCAGCGGGCGGTCCAGACGGCGGTGTCGAACTCGGCGCGGGAAAGGCGCAGGGCCGGGCCGGGGGCGCGGAGGAGTTGATCCAGCGAGACGCCGAACACCCGGGCGATGCGGATGAGCACATCGGCGGAGGGTTCGTGGCCTTCGCTGAGCCAGCGGCTGATGTTGGCCTGGCTGACGGCAATGGCTTTGGCGGTTTCCTGTTGATTCCAGCCGCGTTTGGCCATCAAGACACGGAGATTATCGGCGAAGTCGCTCATAGGTCACCTTGAAATATTACAATTTACCTGTTGACGTGACATTCATACTAGTATATACATCTTCTTGTATGTGAGAACAGATTGTAATCGTACGCGGCACGAAATGCAAGAGTTGGCCACAACGCCGCGCCATCCTCGGAGTCGGGGTAAACTCGCCGGACGGCCGGTTCCGCGCCCATCGGACTCGGTTGGTTCCGCTCGGTCCCCCTCGCTACACCCTACGGACTTCGAAACGACCCGATGCCTTCTCAGCTTTCCCAAAACCCTCGATTTTGCTAAACGAACCCAAGCTTTGTAAATCGACAACGCGTGTGGATGAGCTTGTGGGACAGATGGTTGAGAATATTGAAGAAATGTTTTTTCGTTGGGTTCGTCCCCCCTCTGGATGGCTTCAGTCGGGCGTTCGCGGCTCTCCCGATCACGATAAAATGGTCGGATATGCGCTGGTGGGGCGCGATCAGCCGCGGAATGTTTGCTCGCGTGACAGCGGGACGTGCGAGGGGTACCATTTGGGCGGATGAAGACGGGAACCTGGACGCGGACGCTCCTGGTGGGTTTGCTCGCGGCGCTGGCGGCATTGCTGGTGGTGAGTTTTCTGCTCGTGCAGAACCTCGAATGGCAGGGAAACGCCCGCTGGCAGTTGATGGAAGAATCCATCGGCGCGTTCCTCGCGTTCGAGGTCGCCGCGTTCGCGCTGCTGCATTACGGACTGGAGGCGCGACGGCTGCCATTGTTCATCGGGCTGGCCTATCTGAGCGCGTCGATTTCGGATTTGGTCTCCGCGCTGCTGTCACAAGGCTTTTACGTGCAGCCGCTGGTCGGGCAGACGGTCGGGGTGATGAGCGCGTGGACAGCGGGGCGTCTGGCCATGGCCTTGTTCCTACTGGCCGGGCTGGTGGCGAACCGCCATTTCCCCAGGGCGGCCAACGTGCGGGCCGAACTTGTGCCCGCGACTCTGATCGGAATCAGCATCGCATTCGCACTGGTGCAACTGTCCCTGATGGTTTCGGTGCCGGGATCCATGCGCGATGTGTTTGGGGGTTCAATCCACAGGCCGTGGCAACTGGTTGTTGCCTTGCTCATGGTCGCCGCGGTGCCGGGGTATTGGGGGATTTATCGGCGGCAGGGCGGAGCGATGCTCGGGTCGGTACTGGTGTCGCTGGTGGTGGCGATTTTCGTGCAGGCCTACATGGCGCGCTCCGCGGCGGTGTACGATGGATTATTCAATCTCGCGTCGGTGCTCAAGATTGCGAGCTACATTCCGCCGCTGATCGGGCTGTTCGTCGAGAGTGTGACCTTGTTTCGCGCCCAGCGAAAGCTCACGACCCGCCTGGAAGTCGCGCAGGCGGAACTGCGGGATTACTCGAAAGGTTTGGAAAAAAAGGTCGCCGAGCGAACACGCGAATTGGAAACTCGCGCGAAAGAACTGGAAACGTTCGCCTACACCGTGTCGCACGACTTGAAAGCGCCATTACGTGGAATCCAAACGTACTCGCAGTTTTTGTTGGATGACTACACTGCAAAGCTCGACGAGACGGGCCGCCGTTACACGGAGAACGTGGGCAAGGCGGCGGCCAACATGAAACAGTTCATCGACGACCTGCTGGAGTATTCGCGGCTGGAGCGGCGCGAGGCCGAACTGGCGCCGGTGGACGTGCGCGGGCTCGTGGAATCAATTTTGGGCGAGCGGCAGGCCGAGATCGAGCAACGAAAAACGTCGGTCGAAGTGGATGTCCCGGTGCCCGTGGTGGCCGCCGACCGGGCGATGTTGCGGCAGGCCATCGCGAACCTGTTGGACAACGCAATCAAATACAGCCGGGACGCAAAGCCACCGCGGATCATCGTGCGCGGCAGCGTGGAGAACGGCCAGTTCGTCTTCAGCGTGAGTGACAATGGCTGCGGATTCGACATGAAAGACCACGAGAAATTGTTTCAGATATTTCAGCGGTTGCACACGGCGGAGGAATTCGAGGGGACAGGCATCGGATTGAGCACGGTGAAGCGGGCGATTGAAAAACAGGGTGGCCGCGTGTGGGCGAAGAGCGAGCCGGGCAACGGCGCCACGTTCACGTTCGCGATTCCCCGGCGGGAGGTACGGAAGCCATGAAGCCTTCGCCACCGAAAGCGGGAATGGCCAATGCCCTGACCTTGATCAGTTTGGTCGCCTTGCTGGTCGCGCTGGCGTTGCCGGCGTTGGACGTGCAGTTGGAACGCGCGCGTCGGGCGCGCTGTCTGGGCAACGAGCGCGCCATCTGGGCCGCCATGTCGTTATATGCGAGTGATTTCCGCGGCTGGTTTCCGGCGATGTCGGCGCTCGGGCGCGATGGGAGGCGCGGCGAAGCCGAGAACGGGCTCGACCGGCATTGTTCGCTGCTGCTGAATTTGGGATACACCCACAACCCATCCATCTTTGTTTGCCCCAGCGATAAAGAGGATGGCGATCCCGCGATGCCGTTGAGCGACGACGGTTCGACCGGCCACGCTCGGGTGCGCGTCGCCACCGGCGGCCCGCCGTGGGTTCCCGGCGAGGAACCTCACGCGAGTTTCTTCTGGTACAACGCGAGCTACGCTTACGTGGCGGGGTTCACGATTCATGACCGGGACGATTTTCTGCTGCTGGCCGATAAACACTGGGACCGCGACGGCGAATGCCCGGCGGATTGCCGTCACGACCTTGATCAATTTGACAATCACGGTCGCGCCGGGCGGAATGTCCTGTATCTCGACGGGCGCGGGGAATGGCTGCCCGGGGTGAGCCTCGACGACGCCTACACACCGATCGACGAAAACCACGCCCAACACCGATCGCGGACCGTTGACTAAGCGGAGGGGGCATGCGGATCCTGGAAGGCGCGAACCAACAGGGAACCGGCTTCGACCGCTACGAGACAAATGTCATCGGGAAACACTGTGTTTCCCGCGTGTCGATTGGCGGTGTCGACGATGTGCTCGACGATGCGCTGGGGGCTTTCGTGGAGCATTTGTTTGGCGGCAGCTTCCAGATGCGCGAGTCCCAAGGGTTCACCCTCCGCGTTGGGCACCTCGAGGATACCATCGGTGTAGAGAACGAAGGCATCCTCGTCATCGACGGACGTGGCGTGCGCGGGAAACACGGCTTGTTCCTCCATGCCGAGCACGGGTCCTGTCTTGCTCTTGTCAAACAGCCGCTCGACCTCTTCCCGTTTGCGACGGAGATGAAGTTGGGGCGGGTGCCCCGCGTTGGCGAAACTCGCGCGCTTTTCGGCGAGGTCGATTTTCAGGTAGAACGCCGAGGCGTAGAGTGGCGCGGTTGTTTGCCGCAAGATGCGGCTCAGGCCCGCGTTGACTTCCGTCAGAAACTCCTCGGGGTCTCCGGCCACTTCCTTCAGTTCCTCAATCAACGTGCGCAGCGCGGCCGTGACGAGCGCGGCCTGGATTCCGTGACCCGCGATGTCGGACACGAAGATACCAGCCGAGTTGTCATCGATCGGCACCACATCAAAAAAATCGCCACCGACGGAGAGGGTCGGGGTGTAATGGTGATAAAACCGGAGCCCCATGGCATCCGGTGTTTGTTGTGGTGCAAAGTGCGGAAAACTCTGTGGCAGAAACGCCTGCTGCAACTCGCGCGCCATGCGCAGGTCCCGATCGGCCAGGCGTCGCTGATCCTCGAGTTGATCTTCCAGATGCTTGCGCTGGAGGACGGTGATGATCGCGCGCGCCAGATCGGCGAGATTCATCTGATCCTTCTTGAGATAGTCGTGGGCGCCCCGTTTCATCGCCTCGACGGCGATGCGCTCATCGCCCATTCCCGTGAGCATGATTATGGGCAGAGTGCGGTGCGCCTGGCGGATCGTGGACAGGACGTCCAGACCACTCATGGCCGGCATTTGGTAGTCGAGCAGGACCAGATCGAAGAGCTCCTGAGTCAGCCGCAACAGCGCCCGGGTTGGATCGGATTCCCATGTCGTGCGGAAGGTGTAGTCCGAACTCAGCTTCTGGAGGAAGCTGCGGACGTAATCGGCGTCCGATTCGCGGTCATCGATAAGCAGGGTCTTGATTTCTTGGGGCATGATGGCGTTTCCGTGATAGAGGGAAGTGTATCACAAGGGAATGCGCCAGCCAAGTGCGGGCTTGGGGCGCAAGGGTTTGCGCGGAGCCGGGATGCCGTCGAGAAAGTGTGAAATAATGCTTGCAAACATCTACTGGAATAGTAGGGTTATTAATGTCTACCAAAAGAATAGACAATTAGCCGGACAACTCGGCTGTAACCCAGTAGGTAAACAGGAGTCCAGAAGAAAGGAACCATGAAGATGCGTCAACGCATTCTAGTTCTGATGGCGGTGGTGGCAACAGTCGTTGCATCCACCGGGAGGTTGTTCGCGGATGACACCAACGCCGCGCCGGCGGCCACGGTCGATGACAAGATCAATCGACTGGAGCAGGAGATCCAGGACCTCAAACAGCAGCGGGAACTCGACCAACAACAAGCACAACAGCAGGCGCAGCACGCTGCCGTTCAAGCGGCGCAGCAGGCGAAAAGTGCGTCAATTATCAGCACCGGGCCGGAGAGCTTCCGATTTCGGTCAGCGGACAGCAACTTTGTGGTGCGAATCGGTGGGTACGTGCAGGCGGACGGGAGGTTTTACCTTGGCGACAGGGCGAATAATGGAGTCGACACGTTTCTCATGCGGCGAGTTCGTCCGATTCTCGAGGGCACGTTCTATCAGGATTTCGATTTTCGCATCATGACGGACTTTGGGAACGGGGCGGCCGCCTCGTCGCTCCTGCAGGACGCTTATCTGGAATGGCATCATTGGTCATGGCTGAAAATCAGAGCTGGTAAATTCAAACCGCCCGTGGGATTGGAGCAACTAATGTCAGACACTGATTTGATTTTCATGGAGCGCGGGTTGCCAACGGATCTGGTGCCGCAGCGTGACGTTGGTGTTCAAGTGTCGGGTGATTTGTTGGACGGGACCGTCAACTACGCCGGCGGGGTCTTCAACGAGCTCGTGGATGGGGCGATCGGCGATCTTGACACGGGGGATGCGAAAGACGCGGCGGGGCGTATTTTCATCCAGCCGTTCAAGACGACCGAGATCAGTCCGTTACAAGGATTTGGCTTCGGGGCGGCCGGGACGATTGGAGATCATACATTTACGAGTTCCACGACGAACCTGCCAACGTACAAGACAACAGGACAACTGACGTTCTTTTCGTACCGTTCTGGGGTGGCCGACGATGGGACTGAATTGCGCGGCACACCGCAGGCCTATTATTACTACGGACCATTCAACTTGCTGGGGGAATACGCCGTCTCAGAACAGGAGGTTCGTACGGGAACGTACAGGGACAATCTTCACAACAGCGCCTGGCAGGTAGAGGGCGGCTTCTTCCTCACGGGCGAAGAAGCGAGGTACCGTGGTTCGCCCTATAATCCAGCCTACGCACTGACGCCGCGCCATCCATTCAACCTGGCCGCAGGCGGTTGGGGGGCATTTGAGATCGCCGCGCGTTACGGTGAATTGCGTATTGACCCGGACGCGTTCAGCCATTTTGCTGACCCGACGAAGTCGGCCCAAGAGGCGCGTGAGTGGGGCGTGGGCATCAACTGGTACCCGAACAGGAACGTCAAACTATCCCTGGATTATGAACAGACGGTGTTCGACGGCGGCGCAGGGACCACGACGGCGCCCAACAACCGCGAGACCGAGGAGGACATGTTTGGTCGCGTGCAATTGCAGTTCTAACGGCGATGTCTCGATCCATGAAACGGACTCTCTAGACATTCATCACGCTGGCCCTCGTGTTGGGGGCCAGCGTGGGGGGGCGGCAGCCAGGGACATCGCGTTTCGGAATGTGTCGTCTGATCCAACACGCGAGTTGTACGAAAACGACAATGCCGCGTTCGTGAAGGACTGGAACGACAAGACCGGTGACAACGTCACCATCAACCCGTCGCACGGTGGAATTACCTCGCCGCGCGGGGTTGCGCCGTCAGGAACGAGGGAGACGACGACGGAAAAGAAGTTTGCAATTCTCTAGTTAACGCGTAGACTTCCCTCGAAATGAAGGTGTCGAAACGAGGCGAGTATGCCCTGCGGTCGCTGATCAATCTCGGTATCGCGCAAGAATTGGGTCGGCCGATGATCCAGATCCGTCAATTGGCCGAGAAAGAAAACATCCCCGTGAAGTTCTTGGAAGCGATTCTGCTGGAATTGAATCGCGCGGGCTATTTGGACAGCAAACGCGGCAAGGGCGGCGGCTATTTTCTCAGGAAACCGATGGCCAAGATCACCATTGGCGAGATTGTGCGGCTGATCGACGGTCCGCTGGCGCCGATCTCATGCGCGAGCGTGACCGCGTACCACCCGTGTTCCTGTCCCGATGAGGCGCATTGTGGACTACGGTTGTTGATGGTGGATGTCCGCAATGCGATCGCCGACATTCTGGACCGCTATACCCTGGCCGACACGGTGGAGGTGACCCTTCGCAAGATGCGACGGGACAAAGTGCCCCTGCCGTTTGCCGAATTAAAGAAGTGAACCTGATGAAAACGACGTTGATGCTGGTACTGTGTTTGTGCCTGTGTGCGTCCGTTCGCGCGGAGAAGATCATTTTACGTGTCGGCCATTTTCCGAACGTGACCCATGCGCAAGCCGTCATCGCCCACGGGCTAAGCCGCTCGGGCAAGGGGTGGTTTGAGGAGCGGCTCGGGCCGGACGTTGAGGTGCAGTGGTTCGTGTACAACGCCGGGCCCAGCGCGATGGAAGCCATTTTTGCGCGGTCGATCGACCTCACGTATGTCGGTCCGAATCCAGCCGTCAACGCGTACCTGCGGTCACATGGCGACGAGATCCGCATTGTTGCCGGCGCGTGCAGCGGCGGCGCCGCGCTGGTGGTGCAACCCGGCGGGCGAATTACCAAGGACACCGATTTTCGAGGCAAGCGGATTGCCACGCCACAGTTCGGCAACACTCAGGACGTCGCGTGTCGGGCCTGGTTGTTGTCGAAAGGGCTACGGATCACCATGATCGGGGGTGATGCCCGGGTCATTCCCACGGACAACCCGGATCAACTCTCCCTGTTCCAAAGAGGCGAGATGGACGCCGTGTGGACCGTCGAGCCGTGGGTGAGTCGGTTGGTGCTCGAGGCCAAAGGCAAGGTGTATCTTGATGAGGGTTCACTATGGAAAAGCACGGGGGGCCGATATGTCACCACGCATTTGGTCAGCAGCGCGAAGTTTCTTCAGGACCGCCCGGCGCTGCTGAAGAAGTGGATCACCGCCCACGTGGAATTGACGGAGTGGATTAACGCGCACCCCGATGACGCCAAGCGAATCCTGAATGACGAGATCCGGAGGGAGACAACCCGGTCGCTCCCGGAAGCCATCTTGAACAGCGCCTGGAAGCGATTGCAGCTCACGTACGACCCGGTCAGCGACTCGCTGTTGAAGTCCGCCGAGGACGCGTATCACATTGGATTCCTGAAGGAGAAGCCGGATTTGTCGCACATCTATGATCTCAAGCTACTGAATGAGGTTTTGCGGGAAAAGGGCCTGGCCGAAATCAAATGATGGCGATTCAGGACGAACTCCAAAACGTCCAACCGGTGAAGCTGGTTGTCGACGGTGTGTCGAAGTGGTTCCGGACACGCCGGGCAAGCGTACATGCGCTCGACAACGTCTCACTGAACATCCACGAGAGCGAGTTTGTGTGCCTGGTCGGCCCGTCGGGTTGCGGCAAGTCCACGCTCTTGAACATCATTGCGGGTTTGGAAATGCCGGACAGGGGGCAGGTGCTGGCCAATGGCAAACCCGTCACCGGTCCGGGCCGTGATCGGATGATGATGTTTCAAGAATCAGCGTTGTTCCCCTGGCTCGACGTGATGGATAACGTGATGTTCGGCCTGAAACTCAAGCCGAACCTGTCCCCGAGCGAGTGTCGCGAGGTCGCCAAGTACTACCTCGAACTCGTGGGCCTGAGCAAATTTGCCGATGCCAACATCCATGAACTGTCCGGTGGCATGAAACAGCGTGTCGCATTGGCGCGGGCACTCGCACCGAATCCACGCGTGCTGCTGATGGACGAGCCATTTGGGGCGCTGGACGCGCTCACGCGCGAACAACTCTACGGCGACATCCAGCGGATCTGGCAGGAACGGAAAAAGACGATCATCTTCGTCACGCATAATGTCCGCGAGGCCTCCTGCTTGGGCGACCGCGTAGTGTTGTTCTCGCCGCACCCCGGTCGTATCCAGGAAAGGTTTGGAGTTGAGTTGCCCCGGCCCCGCGACATCAACAGCGTGGCCCTAGCGAAGTATTCCTCGGAGATCACCCGTGCTTTGAAGCGGCACCTGAACCCGGAATTGGTGGAGGTGGGGGAGTGAAGCGACGGTTGATGGTCATCGCTTTTTTTGCCTTGCTCATCGGCATGTGGGAAATGCTGGTGCGGATGAAGATCTGGTCGCCCGTGCTCGTGCCGTCACCGCTGAGCGTGGCGAAGTACCTCAAGGACGCCCTGGCCAGCGGGGACCTCGAACACGCGACGCTGGTGACCGTGCGGCGCCTGCTCATCGGCTATGGGCTCGGCTTGATCCTGGGGCTGCCGTTGGGGCTGCTGACGGCACGCTTCAAGTTCTGCGAATCCACTTTGGGGGTGATCGCGTTGGGATTACAGACACTGCCGAGTGTGTGCTGGGTCCCGCTGGCATTGCTGTGGTTCGGGCAGACCGAGGCGGCCATGCTGTTTGTGGTCATCATGGGAACGCTGTGGTCGGTAGTGATCGCGACGGACAACGGCGTGCGGACGGTGCCGCCGATTTACGCCCGGGCGGCGCGCACGATGGGCTCGAAGCAATGGCATACGTGGGCGAAGGTGATCGTGCCGGCGTCGCTGCCATTCATTGTCAGCGGCATGAAGCAGGGATGGGCGTTTGCGTGGCGTTCGCTGATGGCGGCGGAGATTTACGTGACGATCCTGACGGGAATCGGATTGGGCAACCTGTTGAACTACGGACGCGAACTCCAAGCCATGGACCAGGTCGTCGGCATCATGCTGGTCATCATTGTCATCGGTTTGCTCGCGGACAAAATCCTCTTCTCACCGTGGGAACGTTTCCTCTACCGCCGGTGGGGAACAGCGAAAAGCTAAGGGCAAAAAAGACGCGCCAACAGCTATTGCCCACTGTCCCACGCCCGGGTCAGAGCGGTCAGGATTTGCCGATGAGGCCGCCGTTGTCGAGCGCCTCGACGCGGCGGCGAAGTTTGCCCAGCGCCAGTTCCTGGATCTGGCGGATGCGTTCGCGTGTCACCTTGAATTTCTTGCCCACGTCATCCAACGTGCGGGGTTCCTTCCCGTCCAGTCCGAAACGCATGGTCAGGATTTCCGCCTCGCGCGGCGTCAGGTGCTTGATGTGCTCGCGAATTTCCTGCCGCATCGTCTTGACCCGAAGCAGTTCGTACGGCGTCATCGCGCCCTCGTCCTCGACAATGTCGCTGAATCGATTGTCGTCCTCGTCCCCGATCGGTGCGTCCAGGCTGACGGGGCTCACACCGCACGCGCGAAGCTGGGCCACCTTGGCCGGCAAAATGCCCAGCCGCTTGGCCAACTCGGCATCCGTCGGCTCGCGCCCGAGTGTCTCGGTCAGTTCGACACTCGCGCGATGCAGTTTGTGGACCTTGTCCACCACGTGAACGGGCAGCCGGATCGTCTTGGACTGATTTGACAGGGCGCGGCGGATCGACTGCTTGATCCACAACGCCGCATACGTCGAAAGTTTGGCGCCTTTCCGGGGATTAAATCGCTCAACGGCTTTCATCAGGCCGATGTTGCCTTCGTTGATCAGGTCCAGCAGCGGCATCCCATAATTAACGTAGTCATAGGAAATTTTTACGACAAGGCGCAGATTGGCTTTGATCATCTGTTCGCGTGCGCGCCTGTCGCCTCGCTTCACTCGCGAAGCCAGTTTCATCTCCTCCGCGCGCGTCAACAACGGCGTCCCTCCAATCTCCCGCATGTAGAGCTGGATGGTATCGCCGCTTTCGTTGTATCGATCCGTAACCATAAAATGTTCTTTCAGAGTCTGATCCGGGCCCCTGTCACCTGAAAACACGGCATCTGCGACTCGTCACCTGTATTAGATGCGGCTGGGCGGGATTCGATTCAACGTGCCGCCAGGCCCTGCCCTGCTGTCTTGGACACCTGTCGGCCCCGCACGTTCAATGGGGGAGCAAAACCGTCTTGATTTCCCCATTGGCGGTCCGGCTGATGTCGACGGTCCGGCCGTCCGATGCGGCGAATGCCAACCCGTCGGAACTGACCCACCGCCAGATGCCGTTTCTCTGCCACTGGATGCTGCCCTGCTCCGACAACTCCCGATCGTCATTGAGGAACGCTTGAACTTCTCGTTCGCTGAGCGGTTTCACCCGTTCGGTTTTTGGCTTCATGGTCGTCGACTCATCGTCGTCTTTCTTCTTTCCAGGCGCGCCAGTTCCTCCTCGGCCTTCTCCGCCGCTTCCATATCCAGCAGGAACCGGGAGCGCGCGGCCCTCAAACTGAAGGTGTCCCCTCCCAGGGTGCAGACTCGATAATTGCCGTTTCGGTCCCCCTTCAAGACGGCGTAGCTCCATCCGTCGTCCTCTTTCCCGGCGATCGTGCCGATGATATTTCCCACCGTGTTGGTGAACCATTCGACCTGTTCCACCGCCAGCCTTTCCAAAACCAGATGGGGCGGTTGAAACGCATCGAACTTTTCCCGGCTGATGCTCTCAAATGGCATAAACGCCTTTCTCGACAGCGACAGTTGAGGTTGGGTTGTGCCGTCTGGCTGCGTCGTGTCGCTGTAGAAAGTGGTCGGAGTGTGACAGCTCGCTGAGACCCAACTTCAACGTAAACCTCATTCCGCGAATAGCGAGTTGTTTCGCAAAGTATATGGGGTGATCGTTCAATCGACACTCCCCTCATTCCGAAGTGCGTGGAAAGGCGGAATGTTCGGTGTTTTCCGCCTCCGTCATCGCCCGTTGAAAATCAACCCGGGCCGCCCCCAGGCTGTACAGGTTCGCTCCCAAGTCGCAGACTTGGAAGTCACCCGTCCAATCCCGCTTCAGAACGACGTAGTTCCAGCCCCGTTCGCCCTGACAGAAGGCGATCGTGCCTATCGTATTCTCCGCGGCTTCACTGAACCATTCGACCTCCTTGCCGATGGCCAGCTCCAAAATGGCATGAAACCGCAGGAACCGTTCAAATTCCAGTCGGCATATGTTCTTGATTTGCATAGGTCCTTGCACCGCCGTCTTAGCCTGTGGCTGGATGTCCTTTTTGGGATTACGGCCCCGGGTGGGATGCCTGCAACCCCGCCGGCGTGATCCATACATACCCAAAGCGGTCCTTTCGGTCCCCATCCGTCAACCCAACGAGCAGCTTCGCGCATAACGTTTGGACAAGCCCGCTTCGCCGGATTCGGTCATATTCGTCACGCCGAAGCGTCATAAGTTCATCGAGCGGTATCCCGGTTTGTTTGACCAACGCCGTCTCATGCATCCCCGAGGGAAGCGAATCAGACCCCTGAATCCTCAGAGTCCTGCGAGGATGCTTCGCCACCGCCTGAAGAATGCGAAGTTCCTTGGGTGAGAGAGTGTTTGTCATTTTCGTCGTAAGATCTCCCCGTCCGCGCCAACGATGGCCTGCCTCGTGTCGACCGTTCCTCTATGGAGGTTGTCCGGCGTCCCGCCTACGCTGATAGTTGAAATCCAAACATCCGGCGAACGCACCACATGACCAACCAGATCAGGCCCAAGCAGAACAGGACCTTGAAAACAGCCATGCCCACCGGCAAGGCCCACGCCGTAATACTTCTACTGTTAAAGCTCTGCTGCCTCACGAAAAACCGGGTGGCCGCCCAGGAAAGATAGCCAATAAACAACATGGCAACGACCAGAATGCCCCACACATTTATGCGGAACAGAAGTAACGCCGCGAACGAGCCGGCGAACACCCCCAAAACTGCCAGATCTCGCTTGCTGGTAAAACTGCCTATGTTTGTAAGCGCCATGTGTAACTCCTCGAGACTTCGGCTTTGCCGTATCCGGCCAGCCATGCCCGAGTCAAAACCCTATCTGGGATTCCGGGTTAATGTACGCCTTGTTCGGCAATGACTGCTATGGGGTGAACACCCCATGCTGTGATCGGCAGGAATCAGTTGCTATTCTGCCGATTGGGCGTAGCTTGAGGCACCAAGTGGGCCACGGCCGCGTTGCCGTGTTCGTTCCTCGACTCTCCATTTGTCTGTCGAAGTTCCGTTGCCACTAAACTCAGCCTGGAAGGTTGCCATTATGTATCGACAAAAAATCGGTCTCCGAGCGGAATATCGTGATCAAGAAGGTGAGCGGGTGAAAGCCTCGCCCAGTCTTGCTGATAAATTCCAGAAGTTGAAGTCTCTGAACGTGAACCTGGGGTATTACAATCCCAAAGGCGTCGCCCAGAACGGTCAGCTCAAGTACGCCGTCAACCTCGAGCACGCCAAGTCCGTGTTCCGCTTCCGATGTCCCAACGAGGAATGCATCCGGGGCGATTTTGATCTGACCAAGGAACTGGCCAGCGCGGTTGCCAAGAAACGCACCACCGTCAGCGGCGAATTGTCCTGCCAGGGCTGGCAAAACAAAACCACCATCGACGCCGTCCATTGCCACAACATCCTGCGCTACGAGTTGAAGCTCGCCTACTGAACCGCGAGCCTCGCCGGGATTGAGCCTCGTTTATGATCACCGATCTTTGGGACAAACACGGTCACGCAGTCGCCTACCTGGATGAAGACAAGGTGTCCATCTACATGCGCGACGGGACGCCGGTGGCCTGGCTGAGTGACAGCGGGGTCTACACATACGCCGGTAAGTTTCTCGGGTGGTTGTACGAGGGATGGATCTTTGGATGTGATGGGAAGTGTGTGCTGTTTACGGAACGGGCGCAACCCGGACCTGTGAAACCCTTCCGCCAGGCCGCGGAAGATCGCGGCGATCAACTCGTGCGCCCCTTGCGCGGGTCACGAAACACGGCGAGCCGTCGGCGCGGGCGGTCCCATATGTGGTCGTCAGCGGACGCCTTGTCGTTTTTCCGCCAATAGAGTCAATTATTGGCCGGCCGCGACAGCCTCGGTAATCATCAGACCGAATCCAAGGCGCGTGCAGAAGCTGGCGACCGATCCGAACTCCCGATTGACGGCCTGACGCAACTGTCCCCGCGTCGTGCCGATGGCGGCCACCAGTGCGGGAATTGTGTAGCTTCCGTCGACCGTCAGCTTTCCTGATTTGACGGCGCGTTGGATGCGCCCTGCCATCTCTGCGGCTTGCTTGTTCATAGATTCATCTCCCCTACGTTGACAATCGGTCGATTTGGAACAATAGAAAGCAAAGCCACATCCTCTGCAACTTCAACTCTCTACGCCACCGTAAGCCCAATCGCAGGAATAGCAAGTGATTGTTCGGGCGATGTAGCTTGGTCGTCAACGCTTGTGGCGACACCCGTTCGTTCTCAAGCCCGCTTGACGGTCACCGGCGAGAAACCCCCGCTCGCGTCAGATGTGTACGATAACCTGTTCCTTCGGGAACCGGACCTTTGGGAGCGTGGCGGATTTGTCGCCCGCAGCCCGATAACCCGCGGCCGCCGCGACAATCGCGCTCAATCCCAATTTGTCCAAACCGAGGATTTCGTTGTACTTCTTGGGCTCGATGCCTTCCATCGGGCACGCGTCGATGCCCAACAACGCCGCGCTGGTCAGGAAGTTGCCGACGGCGATATACACCTGCCGCTCGGCCCAGCCGTTTCGCGCAGCGTTGTCCATCCCCTTGACGAGGCTGCCGACCATCATGTCGCGGTATTGCCCGAGCGATTCGACAGGCACCTTCCGCACTTCCGCGATACGCTTGAGAAACGCGTCGATCTCCGCTTCACCAAGGTCCGTCCGGACCGCGAAGACGACAAAATGGGAACAATCCGCCGGCTGACGCTGCCCCCACGAAACGGGCGCCAGCCTTTCCTTCACCGCTGGATCGGTGATGACAATGAATTTCCAAGGTTGCAGCCCGAAGGACGAAGGCGTGAGCACCAGCGCCTCTTCCAGCACCGCCCAGTCTTCGGCGCCAATCTTGCGCTTCGGGTCGAATTGTTTGGTGGCATACCGCCAGCGGAGTTGATTGACGAGTTGTTCGCGATGGATGGTATTCATGGTTGAATGGCTTCCTTGGTTTCAATGGTTGATTTCACGGTCGATTTCGAAGGCAATGACGATGAACTGCGTCACTCACGTTTACCGTTGCTTCCCGAGGACATCCCCCCGGAGTGACGCCACGCCGGCAACGTGTTCCAGTTCCGATTCCACGATCACCTCTTCCGTTTCAGCTTTTGTCGCGCTCGCCGCGCGATTGCGCGCCACGAGCATGTAGATGGCCGGAACGACAAACAACGTGAATAATGTCCCAACGCCCATGCCCGTGACCAAGACGGTACCGATGCTGTTACGGGACCCGGCGCCCGGCCCGCGGGCCAACACCAGCGGGAAATGGCCGGCGATGGTCGCCACGGACGTCATCAGGATGGGGCGCAACCGTGTTCCCGCAGCCTCAATGACTGCGTGAAGCTTGGCAACACCTGCTTCCTGCAACGTGTTGGCAAATTCGACAATCAGGATTCCGTTCTTGGAGACCAGCCCCACCAATGTGATTAACCCGATCTGGCTGTAGATATTGAGCGTCGTGAATCCGAGAAAAGCAAACAGCAACGATCCCGAGAGTGCCAGCGGCACCGAACCCAGCAGTATGATAAATGGATCGCGGAAACTCTCGAATTGCGCCGCCAGTACCAGAAAGATGAGGATAAAGGATAGGATCAGCGTCGAGTTCAAATTGTTGCCTTCCACCCGCAATTGACGCGCTTCCCCGGCGTAATCGATCGTATACCCTCGGGGGAGGATCGTCGCGGCCTCCTGTTCGAGCACTTTCAACCCTTGGTCGAGCGTCACGCCCGGAGCGAGCGCCCCCTGAACCTTGACGGAGTTCAACTGCTGAAACCGATAAATCGCCCGTGGTTCCGTCGTGTTCTTCAACGTCGCAAACGTCGAGAGCTGCACGAGCTTCCCATTCGGACCGCTCACATAAAAATTCTTCAGCTGATCGGCATTTAACCGCTGCACGCGCGTGACTTGGGGAATAACCTTGTAGCTCCGGCCCTCGATACTGAAGCGATTCACGTAATCGCCGCCCAACATCGTGCCCAGATCGAGGCCCACCTGTTGCAGGTTCAGCCCGAGTGAGGCCACCTTGTCGCGGTCAAACACAACCTCCGTCTGCGGTTGGTCGAATTTCAGGTCCGTGTCCGCAAACATGAAGATCTTGCTCTCGAACGCCTTCGCCACCAGTTGATTGGCGAATTCGAGAAGCTCTTGCGGCTCCGCGGTGGACGCAATGACGAATTCCACCGGGAAATTCCCGCTGCCGGGGAGTGGTGCCGGTGTGGTGGGAATGATCCGGACTCCCGGAATGCTACTGAGTTTCCCCGACACGTCGGCGAGGATTTGTTCCGTGGACCGTTTCCGCTGGCTCCACGGCTTTGTCACCATGCCGGAAAACCCTCCCGAGGGATCCGTAATCTGGAACGTGTGCTCCGTTTCCGGCATCGACTCGAACACGTCGTTCACTTTCTCGGTAAACCGCGTGGTCTGGTCGATGGTGGCATTCGGCGCAGCCTGAACAATACCAAAGACCACGCCCTGGTCTTCCTTCGGCGCCAACTCGTGCTGGGACAACAACAGGAACGGCACCATCAGGAGGATCACAACGACCGCCAGCGTGATTGTGACCGGCCGCCATTGGAGCGTGTTCGTGAGAATTTGGACGTATTTTTTCCGCAGAATGTCAAAATGCCGGTTGATCATTCCGGCAAAACCATGGTGTGATGTTCCCTCCCGCAACAGTTTCGACGACATCATCGGCGACAAGGTGATGGCGACGACCCCCGATACGATCACCGCGCCCGCGAGCGTGAGCGCGAACTCGCGGAACAACGCTCCGGTCAAGCCGCCTTGGAATCCAATCGGCGCATACACCGCCGCCAGCGTGATCGTCATCGCGATGATCGGGCTGAACAATTCCCTCGCCCCTTTGATGGCGGCATCGTACGGCGTCAGCCCCTCGTGCAAATGACGTTCGACGTTTTCGACAACCACAATCGCATCGTCCACGACCAACCCCACCGACAGCACGATGGCCAGCAGCGTCAGAAGGTTCAGGGTAAATCCAAATACCAGCATCAAAAACGCCGCGCCGATGAGCGAGATCGGAATGGCTACGACCGGAATCACCACGGAGCGGAACGAACCAAGGAACAAGAAGATGACGATGACCACAATGATCAGCGTCTCGATCAGGGTGTGGGTCACCTCGTGCAACGCGTCGTTGATATACTCGGTCGAGTCGTACGGAACACCGACATTCATTCCCGCGGGCAACTGCCGTTTGATCTCGGGGAGCTCGGCCCGCACCGCCTTGATCACATCCAGGGAGTTGGCGGTCGGCAACACCCAGATGCCCATGAACGTGGCCTTCTCGCCGGAAAACCGCACGTCCTCATCGTACGTCTCCGCGCCAAGCTCGACGTCGGCCACGTCCTTCAATCGAACAATGGTGCCGTCTTTCTCGCGAACGACGAGATTGCGAAACTCCTCCGCGGTGCGCAGATCCGTGTTGGCGGTCAGGTTCACGGAAATCATCGACCCCTTCGTCGCCCCAACCGCGGACAGGTAATTATTGACCGCCAGCGCCGCGCGCACTTCGGACGGAGAGATGCTCAGCGCCGCCAATCGATCCGCCTTCAGCCAGACGCGCATCGCAAACGTGCGCGCGCCGAGAATGTCCGCTCGCTGGACGCCGCTGACGGCGGTCAACTTCGGCTGCACAACCCGTGTCAGATAATCCGTGATTTGATTCTGATCGAGGTCTTTGGAATAAAAGCTCAGATACGCGGCGGCGAACTGGTTGTCACTGGTCTCTAATTCAATGACGGGCGCCTCGGCTTCCGGCGGCAGATCGTTGCGCACCTGGGCGACTTTCGACTGAACCTGCGTGAGCGCCGCGTTGTTATCATAATTGATCTTCAAATGCACCGTGATGGTGCTCAGTCCCTGAGCACTTTCGGATTCGATGTAGTCGATGCCGTCCGCGCTGGCAATGACGCGCTCCAGCGGTGTGGTAATGAATCCGCGTACGAGATCGGCGTTGGCTCCCACGTAGATCGTCTTGATGGTGACGATGGCGATATCGCTACGCGGGTACTGCCGTATGTTGAGGCTGCGAATCGCCTGCAGACCCGCCAGCAAGATGATCAGGTTGACAACGGTCGCCACGACCGGCCGGCGGATGAAAAAATCGGTGAATTTCATGCCTTTCCTTCGCCGTGGATCGCCTTAATTGTTCGGCGGATTCGGGTTGGCTTCGTTGCCCGGTTGGACACTGTTGTTGACCTGCACCGCCGCGCCACCGCGCAGCTTGAACACGCCCGAACTGACGACCTCGTCACCTTCCTTGACGCCTGAGATCACCGTCACCTGGTCGCCACGGCTGGCACCAAGCTTCACAAATTGTTGTTGCACTTCCTTGTCCGCCGAACCGCCGGGACCCTGTTTACTTTTGACGATGAACACCGAGTCGCCGTAGGGCGCATAGCTGATGGATGACGTGGGAATAAAAATGGCGTCCTTTTCCGGCAGAAGCACGTCCACGTTGACAAACATGCCGGGGTGCAGTTTGTTTTCCGGATTCTTGATGGTGCCCTGAATTGTGATATTGCGCGTGGATTCGTCGAGGCGCGACTCGATCGCCGTGATTTCGCCTTCGAACCCTTTGCCCGTGATTCCCGCCGCTTTGATCCGGATCTGTTTCCCCACCGCAATCTGCTCGAAGTCCTGCTGCGGGATCGCAAACTCGACGTAAATCGGGTCAACCGATTGGAGTGTCACGATCGGCGCGCCGACGTTCAAATACTGGCCGAGATCGACCTGACGGATTCCCACCAGCCCGTCAAATGGAGCGGTGATCGTTTTCCGAGCGATCAATGCCCGCGCGTCGTCCACCGTGGCGGTCGCCTGACGGAATTCACTCTCGGCGGCGTCATAGTCCGATCGTGACACGGCCCCATCGGATACGAGACTGCGTTGGCGTTCGAGACTGATCTTCGCCAAATCACGGCGGGCTTCCGCCGAACGCAGTTGCGCCTCTTCCTGCTGGCTGTCCAGCTTCACCAGAAGGTCCCCCTTCTTGACTGTCGTGCCGGACTGAAAAGAAATCTGCGAGATGATGCCGGCCAAATCCGTGCTGACCGTGACGCCGTTGACGGCCCGCAATGACCCCACAGCGCTCAACGCCGGTTGCCATCGCTCTCGTGCCGCCACCGTCGTCGTCACCGCCGTCGGCGGTGGGGCGAACTTGGCGAATTGCGCCATCCCCGCCCGGATTTGCATTACCTTCCAAGCTCCAATCCCCGCAATAAAGAGAACAACAATCGCCAGCATGATCAACATTCGTTTCATCATGGACCCGGACGGCGGCCGTTGTTCCGCCCGGCCTTTCAGGGAGGGAGTACCGTGAGCGTGTGATGGTGCGGACGTCCCGGTCGGATCCTGACTGGATTGTGGAGATCCCTTTTCAATGATCGGTGCGTTCATGGCCTTCCTTCCTAATTGGTGTGCAAAACACCTGAGTTCGATTCCACGACAACGGTTTCGGTTTCTTTCACCCCGAGCAATTCGCGCGTCCCACGTTCCGCTTCCTGCAAAACCCCCAGGTCATTCTGAATCCGCGCCTGGGTCAGTAATCCTTCATAGTAGGCAAACAATGTCCGTGACTTGGCCGCGGCATCCGGCGCGTCAATCAACCCCGCAGCGTGCGCGTCGCGGATGGCCGATTCAAAATACTTCCGTTTGCTCTCCAGAATCTCCTGGATCTTCCGCGGCAGACCGTCTTCCCGCGTGCTGATTTCCGAGCCCAACGAGAACTGCGGGCACCCCAGCACGTGACCGTACCTGGCCTTGATCTCGGCCTGAAACCGATAGCTATATTCACAATACTTCCGCAGTCGTTCCAGCGGCGGAACGGTTGCGGAGAAAAGTGCGTCGAGTTCGGGCCGTATGCGGTTCCATCCCACATCAATGGCCGCCAATGCGAGATCGGCCTTCGAATCAAAGAAGTAGTAGAAACTGCCTTTTTTGACGCCCGCTTTGTCACAGATATGGTCGATTGTCGTACTGCCGTAGGAGCCAGTCCAAATCAGCTCCAATACGGCCTCCATCAACCTCTCTTTGGCATCACTGATACGTCCCATGATTCTCACCTTCTGGCTTTGGCCACCTGCTTGCCTATTTCAAAAACGTCTAAGAAGGATACTCAAGTTTACTAGATAGTCAACTACTTTGGTTTGTCTGGATTTAATACTATATATCAGACTAATCCATAGCATCTTACGTTACTTGATCCTCTGGCCAAAATTGCGGCTAGGCAGGGCATATTCTCCAGCCAATACGCAGCGCGACGTTACCGACCAGATGAACTCCCCACCCTCTGGCACAGCGATTGCCCCCCACCTACAAGCGAATCCAGACACAATGCCCCGTGAGTTGATGGTGCAACACAATCTGCTATCATGACGGCAACTATGGATCGAATGGCGGACCGCGAAACCTTGCCCGTTGAAATCGCGTTGTTGATCTCGCTGCTCTTACACGCGATGGCCTTCGGCACGTGGCAATACCGCACGACCCTCCTCAAAATGCCGTGGTTGTCCTCCTTGGCGAAATTGGTGCAGGTGGTCCATCCACAACCGAGCGCAACGCATCCGCAGGTGCAGACCATCACCTTTGTGGAATTGAACGAGCCCCGCCCACAAAACCAACCCGACCGCAGCAAACAATCCCAGCAGTTCATGGAAACCGATGCCTCACAGGTCACGGGCGAAAAACCGAAAACCGCCCAGTACTACTCCGACAAGTCAACCGTGGCCGCCAATCCGAATAATGCCAGCGGCAAGGTGGGTGACACCCCGTATCTGGACGGCAAAGAGACGAAGTACAAAAACCAGCAGGCAATGAGCACGCTGGACGTGCCCACGCAAACGGGAGTCTCGGCCCCGCTTGTCATACAGGCGGGCGCACCGGGGTCGCCGACTCAGCTCGCTCAGCCGACCACGCCCTCGGCTCCCAAGCCCGCTCCGTCACCGCCGCAGGAAAAACCGTCCGTTACACCCCGGTCGCCACCGCAACCGCAATCTCCAGCCCAACCCCAGGAGATTGCAGCGGTTGGGTTAAAAATCGTGGAAGAACAGAAACTGGCGATGGCTCCGAAACCGACCGCGACGCTGAACGTCGCGACCGGTGCGGATGTCCCCACACCCCCCGCGGCAGCGGAAGCCGCCGGGAGCGGCGCACCTGCACTTGCCAGCGAGCCGGGCGTAGCAGGCCGCGAGATTGTGGCTCGGAAATCACATCTTGTCGCCGCGGGGGTCTCGCGCGCGGGTGTGACCGCATTCAATGTCGAGGCGAGCCCATTCGGCGCGTATGACAAGAAAGTCATCAAAGCCATTCAAAGCCGCTGGTACAATCTCATCGATCGCTACGGGATTTATGAGAGCACGGCGACCGTCACGATTTACTTTGAATTGCTTGATGACGGCCAGGTCAGAAATGTGAAACCCATCGATGACAACGGGAACAGCATTTTGTCGTTGTTTTGCGAGAAAGCCATCATAGAATCAGGGCCGTTCGATCCGTGGCCTGACGAACTGCGCGCGCTGGCAGGAAAAGAACCGCGTCAGGCAACTTTTACGTTTTACTACTGAGCCATCGGAAAAGGGAGGAGCTTCATGCCGGAATGGTTTTTTCGGGGCGGAATCGCCATGTGGCCGCTGTTGGTGTGCTCGATAGCGGGCTTGGCCATCATATTGGAACGCACCTGGGCGTTGCAGCGGAGCCGCATCATCTCCCCGGAGTTGGCCGCCGCCATTGAACGGCGGCCGGTCACACCCGAGCAAACCGAGACGGTGCGCATGCTGAGTGAATCCGACACGACGGTGTTGGGCAGGCTCGTGCAGACCATGTTCGCCCACGCCTCGCTGCCGAAAACAGAGAATGTCGAGGTCATGCAGGCACTGGCCCGCCAGATCGTTGGCCGCATGGAGCGCGGGCTGACCACGCTCTCGCTCATCGCCGAGCTCGGACCGCTGCTGGGACTGCTGGGCACGGTCATTGGCATGGTGCAATTGTTCGAGGACGTGGCGAAGAAAGGACTCGGCGAGCCGGCGATGATTTCCCGCGGCATCTACGAGGCGTTGACCGCGACGATGACCGGCCTCAGCATCGCGATTCCGGCGCTGATCGCCTACATGTATTTGCGCCGCCGCATCGAGGTGCTGGTCTTGGAATTGGAACGGCACACCAACGAACTGCTGACGCGCCTGTACCGCAATTCCCTGTAGGGCTCCGCCATGCGCATCTTCGATCCAGCCAAATCACAGCGCCCACCGTCCATCCGCTTGATCAATCTCGTGGACGTGCTGTTTATCCTGCTGATTTTCTTCATTGCCACAACCACCTTTCGCGCGAACTCGCCCACGGCCGTAAAGCTGGTCCTCCCCGAAGCCAAGACCGCCGAGGAAGTCGGCCGCGAAAAGGTCGAGCGCCTCTCGATTGCCGTCAGTTCCGATGAAACCATCTATCTCGACAACAAGCCCATCGCGCTGAGCACGCTGGAACAAACCCTGCGCGACGCGAAAGAGAAGAACCCGAAATTGCAGGTGCAGTTCTCCGCCGACAAGACGGTCAGCTATGGCACGGTCGTGGCCATCGTCGATGCCGCGCGAGCCGCGGGCATCCCCGACATCACGGCGTTTACCAAGAAATCGGCGAAGTAGACGGTTGGTTTGCTGGGTCCTACAACGCTCCAACTGCTGCAGTAAATTGGACCCAATCCCGGTGCGCGGAATACGATGCAGACGGGAACAGACAGAGCCAGACGTATTGCCTGTATATGTCTCACGGTATTTGCCTGCGTCGCCCTGATGTACGCGGCGTTTGGTCCGGCTCGGAAATGGCTCGCCCATTACTTCCGTCTGAAGGCCTTCAGGTACCAACAGGCCAACGATAGGACCCATACCGAGCGGATGGCGCGACTCAGCCTCATGTTGGTCCCGAATGACGTCTATACCCTGACAATGCTCGGCAACGCGCTGGAAGTGCTTCAGCGCTATGACGAACAGGAACGAGTGTTCCGCAAGGCCGTTGCGCTGGCGCCAAATGACGCACATGCATTGGGTGGGTTGGGCTCGGCACTCTACTTCCTGGGCCGTGGCGAGGAATCCGAACAGTATTTGCAGAAAGCTGTCGATCTGGATCCATCAATCGGCCAACTGCAGACCGATTTGGCTGGGACACTCCTTGCATTGGGTCGAAACGACGAAGCCGAGACGCATCTTCGCGAAGCAGTGCGGTTGGAGCCCACGCTGGCGATGGCGCATAGCTCGTTAGCCGAGGTGCTGGTCCGACGTGGCAAGACAAACGAAGCAGAGGCAGAATTCCGAGAAGCCGTGCGATTGGCTCCTCAGTGGTGGAAAACCCATCTGACACTCAGCACGTTTCTACTTCGACAGAACCGATTGGACGAAGCCCAAACAGAAATTCAAGAAGGGTTGCGCTTGGAACCGAATGCCGCAGATTTGATCCAAGATCTTGGCGAGCTGTACTGGAGGCGGGGGATGTTGGCTGAAGCGGAGCAGCAGTATCGGAAGGGATACCAAGTGGCAAAAGGTTACGCCAGGGCCGCTCATCAACTGGCTTGGTTCTTATCGGCCGGCACGGGGCAAAAGGAATTTGACGAAGGCAAGTTGACGGATTTGGAGAAAACCCTGCGAGAAGCCATCCGCCTTTGGCCGGACTTTGCGTCGCCCTACAACAACTTGGGATGCATGTTGATTGCCGATTCCAACCGCTGGGGGGAAGCGGAAGCGCTAATCAAGAAGTCCATCGATCTCGCCTCTGCCCAAGAAAAACCGAACTCTTTTGACAGTCTTGGAGAACTGCTTGCGAAACAGCCGCGTCGGCGAGCCGAAGCAATCGCCGCGTATCGAAAGGCGCTCGCTGGATTTTCTGCAGCCGGTGAGTCAAACGACGTCAATCGCGTGCGAGAGATACTCAACCGGCTTGAGGCGCCGTAAGGCTGTTCATTCCGGAAAACGACACGGGCGGCTGTGCCGAGCACAGCCGCCCGTTGAATTTGTAAACTCTAGCGGATTACTTGCCGCCGAGGATCGCATCCTTGGCTGCCTTGGCGATGCGGAACTTCACGACTCGCTTGGCCGGAATCTGAATCTGCGCGCCCGTCGCCGGATTGCGACCGATGCGGGCTTTGCGATTCACCAGCACGAGCTTGCCGAGCCCGGGAAGCGTGAACGAATTCTTCGCTTCCTTATACGCCAACTTCACCAACTCTTCGATGAACAGACCCGCGCTCTTCTTCGACACGCCGGTCTTCTCTGCCAGAGTTCCCAAAACTTGTGACTTCGTCAACTTTGCCATAAAGCTCCTTACTTGTTCTCCTTGGTTTAGGGTTCGGCGGATACTACAAAAGTGCCGGAAACCTTGCAACTATTGATTTTTCAGGGGTTCGACTCTCAAGCGGCGGCCAAAAACGGGTTCGTGAGCCGCTCGTGCCCTATCGTCGTCACGGGTCCGTGCCCGGGAAACACGCGCACGTCGTCCCCGAGCGGCAACAGCTTCTCGCGAATGGAACGCATCAACGTTTCGTAGTCGCCACCCGGCAAATCCGCGCGCCCCACCGATCCCGCAAACAATACGTCCCCGACAAACGCCACGCGCTCCCTGCGTTCGAACAGCACCGCGCTACCGGGACAATGACCGGGACAATGAAAAACCTCAAATTGTAAACTGCCCACGTCCAATGGTTTGCCTTCTTCGAGGAAAAAATCCGGATGGCTCGGTTCAATGTCCAGATCCAGTCCGAAATACCGTGCTTGTGGAAGATCCAGCAGGGGCGCGCTCTCGCGGTGGATGCCAAATTTCGCCCCGGTCAACCGCAACAACTCGGCATTATCCAAAAAATGATCCCAGTGACCATGGGTGTTGACCAGATAGGCAATCGGGGTGTTCCACTTCTTGGCTTGCTCAACGATTGACCGCGCCGCGCCCTGCGGTGCATCAATCACCACCGCAACCCCATCCAGTTTGTCGGCAACCAGATAGCCATTCGTCGCCACCGGGCCAGCTTCAAAAGTCTCAATAATCATTCAACGCCGCGCGATCGCAGGATGTGCCGCCCTCATTCGTCCTCATCCTCATCGTCTTCATCTTCCTCGTCCTCTTCCTCCTCGTCGGCGTCCTCCTCGTCGTCCAACTCTTCGTCCGCGTCCAGGCTCTCCACCTCCCCCGCATCGCTCAAATCGAAACCGCAGGTCGGACAACGCAGATTGTTCCGCTTCAACTCCTCGGGCTCAACGTCCACATTGCAGTTCGGGCACGTTACCTGTTCCATACTCGTTCCCCCTTTCGACTACCGTTGCGCCGAAACAATAATAAAAAATCGGGCGGGCGCAAGCGCGATTTGCGTGGATGTTACTTCACCACTGGTGGGCGCAACTTGGCCAGGCCGGCTTCGATCTGCTCCCGCTGCTGGGACGGGCCGCGCCACATTTCCAAGCACTTCTCGTAGGCCGCGACCGCCTCATTCGTCCGTCCGTCCGCCGCGAGGAGTTGGCCCAGAAATAAATAGAGGTGTGGGTCTTCCACACGCTCCGCTACCGTGCGTTGCAACGCCCGGATTGCCGTGGCGCGGTCCCCCTGCCGCGCCGCCAACTGCCCCCGCAACAGCCACGCCTGCGCCGAATGCGGTTGCTCCTCGATCACCGCGTCCACCTCTGCCGCCGCAGCGTCGAGGTCACCGTCCGTGGCCTTGATCTGCGCCTGCATCAACCGCGCGTAGAAATACCGCGGATTGATCGCCAGCAGTTTTTCGGTCAGGTCCATCGCCCGTTCCTTGTCGCCTTCGTCGAGGTTGATTGTGGCCAGGTTCATCCACGCCTCCGACGTCCGCGGATGGGTCGCGAGGGCGTCTTCGAACAATGCTTTCGCAGTATCGACCGCCCCGACGACCATCAGGAAGTTCCCCACCGTGGCCACGACGCGCGCGCGGAGATAGGCATCGTTGCCCACAGTCTCGTCCGCGAGCTTGTGCGTGTACGCCAGGACGGCGTTCGTGTCGGTCACATGGACGTGTGGGAGGTCTTTCAATTGTTTGTCGGCTCGCAGTTGTGCCCAACAACTCCGGTGCACGAAGATGCACGCGGCATGGTCGAAATACAGCAGGTCCCACACGCGGCTGTTCACCAGATATTTCAACAACGCGCGGTCGTCCGCCGTCCCATACTCCAAAAACGCCACCGATACCGACCGCTCGCGCATCCATTTTTCCCATTCCGCCGGGTCGTACATCGCCCCGCGGTACCGGTCCACAAATTCCCGGCCATACAGATTCGCGCGCCCGTCGCAGAACGGCCGCCACTGCGGAAACCCCGTCCAGATCAGCGGCCCACCGGACAGGAACGTATTGAATAGATTCAATCCTCCCGGCAGTTTCATCATCACCGCCAGCGCCCGCGTCGGCACGATCGATTCGTCCACGCCCACGCCGAACTTGGCCGGCCGACTCTCGGCGATCGCCCAGCGGTTCGTGACCACGACAAAAATCAGGAACGCCGCTGTGCTACCCGCCACGATTCCCGCCGTCGCCTCACCCCAATCTGAGCGTTTCTTCCCGGCGAATCGCTCCCGCAGCACCGCGAGCCCATGCGCCAGGATCGGCGCCGTCACCACCGCGTACAGCGCCGTGAACCGGTTCGCGTGCAGCGCCAGCACGCTCATCGCCGCCACCACCAGCGCGTGCACCCACGGAAATTCGCGACGCTTGATCGCCAGCACCGCCACGAGCACCGCCGGGTTCAACCGGAACAACCACCAAAACACTTGCAGCGCCCAGTTCGGCTCCGTGAGCAACAGTTCCCGTGTCGGTTGCCATTCGCCAATCGTACCCGACGGGCTTGAACTTCTCGTCTGCTCGATCGCGTGTTGCACGAGACGGATGCCAAATGGATTCCCCAGACACGCCGCGCACGACAACGCCAGCGCGCCGACGATCAGCCCTAGCCAACGCCACTCCTTTCGCAGGGCGAACTCGATGCCGAGCACGAGTCCGTACATGGCCATGAGCCCGATCCCCAACAGAAACGATCCGTGGACGTTCACCCACACCAACTCCAGCACCGGCAACCACAGCAGCGAGTACGGTTTACCCCGCCGGGCGTCCTCCAGCAGGGCAATCGTCAGGGCCGCAAACAACAGCATCACGACGTCCGGTCGAACCTCGAGCCGCGCGCGCGACGCCACGAATGCCGCCATCATTGCGAACGCCGCCAGCGACACTCCCGCCCCGTTGCGCCGACACGTATGAAACACCACCCACCCGGCCAGGAATACGATGATGGCTTTGCCCACCACCAGCGCATTGAATCCGCCCCATGAATACAGGACGTAGATGCCGACCTGAAACAGCCACTCCCAATCGAGCCACTCCTTCCCGTTCACCGTCGCTGAAAACGGGTCGGCGCGCGGGACCGCACCATGCGCCATGATCCACTCGCCCGTCTTGAGGTGCCAAAACGTGTCGGATTCAGAAATTTTCTCCAGCGCGAGGAAAAACGGAAATGCGACCGCCAACACAACGACTATTGCGGCAAGTATTTTGAGCGCTTTCCCGTGCATGGGCGCGGCATTGTCGCCAACCTCTCACCATATTTCCAGCCCGATTCCGGGGTTAGTGCGCCAATCCCGGCCCGGGAGACGCGGAGGGCATGTTGGCCGCCGGATTCTGACTGGCTCTGGCGGCAAGTAGGCGCGACAGCGCTTCTCGGAGCGTCGCGTTGTCGGGGTCGATCTTGACGGCCATGCGAATCTTCTCGATGGCGGCATCAAGATTCCCCTGCTTCTCGTACAGCGCGGCGCAATTGTAATACGCTGACAGGTTTTTCGGATCGAGCTCGATCAATCGCCCGTACAGCCGGATGGCCTTGTCCAACTCGCCGAGATTGGTCCAGATCGTCGCCAGATGGAGGATGAGCGCGTCGTTCTTCGGATCAAGCTCGATCGCCTTCTCGAATTTCGCCGCGGCTTCGCGATCCCGTCCCAGATTACTGAGCGCTGCGCCGAGGTTCACATACGCCAGTTGATTGCTGGGATCAAGGTCCGCCGCTTTCTGGAGAGGCGCCAACGCTTCCTCGTACTTCTTCATATTAATCAACGAGTTACCCCAGTTGAGGTACACCATGGTGTTGTGTGAATCGATCTTCTCGGCGCCCTTGAGTTCATCAATGGCTTCCGGGTACCGCCCGAGCTTGTCCAGCACGTAGGCGAGGTTGATGACGACGCTAATATTGAGCGGGTCATACGCCGCCGCGCGATGAAATTGGTCCAGCGCCGACTCCAATTTCCCGTCCTTGACGAACTGGATGCCGCGGCCCTGATACAGCACGGCGCGGGCCGGGTCGCGTTCGCCGATGGGTTGGTCATTCTTGAGCAGATCAGCGTCGGGTTTCTCGGGTGGTTCGTAGAGCGCCGCCACGAACAATATCAATACCAGCGTGCCCGCAATCCCGCTGGCGGCGCGTTGAACGGTGTAAGTTCTGGTTCTCGACGGGGATGGCTGTGGACCACTCATTTGCTCTGGCAAATCTAACAGACTCGCGCTATTTTTCGAGCCGGATCGGTCCGGGCGAGTCGTCGTACTGAGGCAGGCGAGATGAACCTGAGTTTCGGTTACAATACAAACGGGTTTGCCCAACACAAACTCGAAGATGCGCTGGAGATCATCGCCGACTGCGGCTATCGCGGCGTCGCGCTGACGTTGGACAATTATCACTGCAACCCGTTCACCGTCGAGCCCGCCGATCTCAACCGGCTCCGCCAGGTCCTGGACAAATTGCAGCTCCGTGTGGTGATCGAAACCGGCGCGCGTTATCTCCTCAATCCACAGCGGGAGCGCTATCCCACGCTCGTCAGCAGTGAAGGACGGCAAATCCGCCTCGAATTCCTGCGGCGCGCGGTCGATATCGCCGCCGACCTCCACGCCGAATGCGTCAGCTTCTGGTCGGGAGCACCTGACCCGGATGTTTCCGAGCACCAGGCGTGGGACTGGCTCGTGACGGGTTGCCTGCAACTGGCCGAGCATTCCAAGCGCCGCGGCGTGCAACTCGCCTTCGAGCCCGAGCCGGGAATGCTCGTCGATGACATGGCCAAATTCGAGGTTCTCAAAAAACATATCACCAGCGCCCGGTTCGGCCTGACGATGGACATCGGCCACGTCTTCTGCACCGAGACTGTTCCGTTCCGTCAGGTCTATGGCAAGTTCGCCAACCTCATCCGCAACATCCACATCGAAGACATTCGCGACCGCAAGCACGAGCATCTCATGTTCGGCGAGGGCGAACTGGATTTCGTCGCCATTCTCCGCGTGCTCAACGACAACAAATACACGGGCCTCATTCATGTGGAACTCCCCCGTCATAGCGATCGCGCCGCCGTCGTCGCCCGCTCTTCCATCGAATTCCTCAACGCAATGGGGGAAAAGATTCCGCCGCCGACTTCACATGCCGTGCCGAAATCCGCTCCGTCCGCCACCCACTAATTGTCGACCGGACCGCTGCCTGCCGGGGGTGGCATAAAATTCTCTTGTCTGACATATGCATCCGGTTGTATTGTGCCTACAGATTGCCCGGAGGCATTATTATTATGAAGATTGCGCATCTTGCTGCCGTTTCCGCCATCATCCTCAGTGCGTCCGCGGGCTTTGCCGCCCCGAGCGAATCCGTCGAATCCGCGGGCGCGTCCACCGCGTACCAGAAGGTCGATGCGATGTTTGGCGAGCAGATCGTGGCCAGCCGGCTCCAGGCCGTCGGCCTGACCACCGAGCAGGCGCATGCGCGCCTCTCACAGTTCAGCGACCAACAACTTGGCCAATTGGCCGCCCAAGCCGATATGATTCAGGCCGGTGGCACGATTCAAGGCGGCGACGTAAACAAACTCGGCCCGTTGGTTTGTATGTGGCACCAGCTCACCATCGTCTGTACCAATATATACCGCGTGATCTTCTGCTGGGCTCCTGAGTTGAAATAGCTCGTCCGTCTTCGCTGTCACGGCCTGTCCCGGAGTTTTTCGGAACAGGCCGTTTCTGCTATAATGCCGACGTGAAACCGAGCGCGGCCCCCTTCGCCGAGAACTGGCTGCTGTTCGGGCGCGACGACACGTCATCCATCGTCTGCGCCGAACCCGCGGGCGATTCACAGATCACTGTCTTCCGCAGGCTCGACGGCGCACTGGCCACCGAAACGCAGCCGTTCCAACCGTTTCTCTGGCTTACCGAGCAGGTTTACTTACAGGGTTTCGATCGCAAGGTCGAGTACGTGCCGCTGGAAGGTCACGGCGCCTTCAAATTCCTGACAAAATTCCAGTCGTGGACGGATTTTCAGCAGGCGCGAAAGTTCCTCGACCCCACCCCGTGCTTCGCTGTCAACGACCCCACTCGACAATATCTCATGGCAACCGGCCGCACGTCGTTCAAAGGCTTGCGCTTCGATCAGATTGCCCGCCTCCAAGTGGCGGTCGTGACCGCTGCCGACAACACATTGCAAGCCGTGCAGCTTCGCGACCACCGGGGCCGGCAACTGGAACTCACCGGAACGGAAGCACAGATTCTAAAGAAGCTCGTCGAGACGATTCGCGAATGCGATCCCGACGTGATCGAAGGCCACGATATTTTTCGCGCGGCGCTGACGCAGCTCAGCGCGCGGGCCCGCGTCGCTCGCGTTCCATTGAAACTGGGACGCGACGGCTCCGTGCTCCGCTCCCGGCAATCGCGCGTGCAAATCGCCGAGCGCACGATCCAGTACCCCAAATATGAGATCCACGGGCGGCACGTCGTCGACACGTTCCTGCTCGCGGTGTTCTACGATGTCTCGACGCGCGAATTGGAAGGCTTCGAACTCTCCGAGGTCGCCGCGCATTTCGGCGTGAAGGAACCGGGCGCGGAGGCCGTGCGACGAATCAGCGACCTGCTCAGCCCGAGCTACTTCGTCCAGGCCCAGGTTTTCCCGTACAGCTATCAGGACGTCGTCGTGCGCGGCAACGCGACGAAGATCGACGCGCTTTTTCTGCGCGAGTACCTGCACCAGCGCCACACCATCCCGCAGTTCGGCGAACCGCGCCCGTTTGCCGGCGGGTACACGGATGTGTTTCACGAAGGCATCGTTCGCAACGTATGGCATTGCGACGTGCAATCGCTGTATCCGTCGCTCATGCTGGCGTTCGACATCAAACCGCGCGGCGACGAGTTGAATCTGTTCCTGCCACTGCTCCGCGACCTGCGGCAGTTCCGTCTCCGCGCCAAAGCCGATGCCAAGACCGCAACGGACGACACGCAGCGTCGGTACCTCGACGCGATGCAACAGACTTTCAAGATTCTCATCAACTCGTTCTACGGCTATCTCGGTTTCTCGCAGGCGCACTTCGGCGATTTCAACGCCGCCGAGGAAGTCACCGCCAAGGGCCGCGAAACCCTCAAGACAATGCTCGATTGGCTGCGCAACCGCGGGGCTCGCGTCATCGAAATCGACACCGACGGCTTGTATTTTGTCCCGCCAGCGAAATCCGACCCCAAGACACTGGAAAGCGAGTTGCAGGAGGCTTTGCCCAATGGCGTCGATGTCGAGATCGACGGTCAGTTCCCCGCGATGTTCAGCTACAAGATGAAAAACTACGCGTTGCTGGACGGCGACGGAAAGCTCCACGTCACCGGCTCGGCACTCCGCTCGCGCGGCCTGGAAAAATTCCAGCGCCAATTCCTCGAAGAAATGCTCACGTTCGCGCTCCAGGGCGAAGCGAAAAAAGTTCCACAACTCTACGAGGATTACTGCCAGAAGATCGAGCGCGGCCAGCTCCCCATCGACATGCTCGCCAAGACGGAGACGTTGCAGGACACGCTCGATGTCTATCAGCAGAAGATTGCGAAATCGGCCCGCAACCGTAGCGCCGCGTACGAACTGGCCCTGAAATCAGGCCACAATTATCAGCCTGGCGACCAGATCACCTACTACGTCACGGGCGACAGCAAGCGCGTCAGCGTCTACGACAACTGCAAGCTCGCCGCCGATTTCAACCCCGCCCGCCGCGACGAAAACATCGACTACTACCTCGACAAGCTGAAGGCGCTGTACAAGAAGTTTGCCGAGATGTTGGCGAAATGAGGTGATATATTCGGCACATCCTCACGCGCTTGGGTCGAAGTCTTTGAGCGAATCGGTTATCATGATGTAGTAATCCATTCATCCCAAGGCGAACAGAGCTAGTGTTGCCGGGTTGTTCTCTCGGACACCGACAGTTGATAACCAATTGCGCGCCCAGAGCATGGATTTGCCGGCCTTGGAAGAACCGATGGTACGATCTTCCTCATTCAGAGTGAGAAGTTCACCGATATCTTTCATAGCGCCGCGAACGTCCAAGAGGATATCGACGCCCTCCTGTGGTCTCAGTGGGAAAAACAGTCTCTCCAAGTGTTCACGAACCGGAATGAATTCGGGCTTCGTGCGCTCTGTGGTCATGACTGCCAGCAAGATGGAAGCGAACTGATAGAGTCGTGTCTTCGCTTCGAATGCAGTAGCGGCTGCGGGTGCAAAAACTGACTCCTGGTGGAACGTCGCAATGTTTCTTTTGAAGAAGCTCCGTAAAGAGAGTTTCAGCCAAGACCTTGGGGTCAATTCTCATCTGCCACTACAATTCGTCGGGTTGGCTCTGGCGATTGGTTCGGCTCTCTCTTTATTTCTTCACGATATTAAACCTAAGAAGTTTCTGCTCCTGAAGAGAATAGGTGTAATCACTCAGAGCCGTGATTGCTTCTTGAATCGAAAGCGTCGCGGCCCTGACCTCGTCCTCCGCTATTTGCCGGAATCCGAAATCGAAGCCGGCCTTTCCTTGTGCGGACGGCTTCAGGCGGAAAGCCTTTTCTTCCGAAGCGGCAAGCCATGTGGTGTGGACCAGCCGATTCCGTCCCTCCTCCGAGCGATAGACAAGCCCCAAGACCTTTTTCGCACCCGTCGCCATGTCCGGTGGCAGCGGGCGGTTCTGGAACAATGCCTTGAGTACGTCGACCTTCTTACGGAAACTAAGCTCGCTAAGTATGCCAATGCAGACGTCTGGGGATTCCTGCATGAGAGCCGTCGCTACGAACGTAACGAGCCAATCGAGGTGAGAAAACCGGACGAGCATGTCACCCAGCTCGTACTTGAGCCTCTCGATTCGATCCTGCGCTTGACTAGCAGTGTTCATGCACAAACTCGGCTGTGAAAGACGGAGCGCTGTTTTGGACTCCGTCCGTAGGCAGGCTAATCCCGAGGGGGTGACGGGTCAATCGGAATTGGAGGCGCTCTAATTTCAGGATTGACTCCCATGGTCACCGGGCGCAAAGAAGACTGCATTACTGATGCTCCTACCGGCCCAAATCATCCAGAAGAAACGCGATGGACAAGCGCTGACCGAAGAAGAGATCAAGTTCTTCATCAACGGATTCACCAGCGGCGAGCTTCCTGACTACCAGATGTCAGCGCTCGCGATGGCGATTTGCTTCCAAGGGATGAATTTCGACGAGACGATGTGGTTGACCCGCGCGATGATCGCGAGCGGCAAGATCGTGGAATGGAGGCGGCAAGCCGGGCTCTTCTTCGCCGACAAACACAGTACGGGCGGCATCGGCGACAAAACATCGTTGGTCATCGCCCCGCTTGTGGCCTGTTGCGGGGTGAAAGTGCCGATGATTTCGGGGCGCGGGCTCGGCCCAACGGGCGGCACGCTCGACAAACTGGAAAGCATATCCGGCTTCAATGTGAATCTGCCGCTCGACAGGTTCCAGCAGATCACGGAAAAGGTCGGCGCCTGCATGATCGGCCAGACGGCTGAAATCGCTCCCGCGGACAAGAAGCTTTACGCTCTGCGCGACGTGACCGCTACGGTTTCCTGTCTTCCGCTCATCGTGGCCAGCATCATGTGCAAGAAACTGGCGGAAAACGTGGACGGGTTGGTGCTCGACGTCAAATGGGGCAGCGGCGCGTTCATGCGGACCCGTGAGACATCCGCGGAATTGGCCCGGGCGATGGTCGAGGTCGGTAAACGCTACGGCAAGAAGGTCTGCGCGTTGCAGACGGACATGAACCAGCCGCTCGGCCAGCGGATTGGCAACGCGCTCGAAGTGCGGGAGTGCATCGAGTTAATGAACGGTTCAGCCCGGGCTGATGACCTGTTGGAGGTCACTCTCGCGCTCTCCGCCGAGATGCTGCTGATGGCCGGCGTGGCGAAAAATGTTGCAGACGCCCGGCAAATGCTGCAAAAGAAACTTGCCAGCGGCGAGGCCCTAAAGAAATTCGGCGAGATGGTCGCCGCCCAGGGCGGTGACGCCAAAGTGTGCGACGACGTAAAGCGATTGCCAAGGGCCAAGCAGACCAGGTCGATTGCCGCGCTGAAATCCGGCTTTGTGCAGGCAATCGAATGCGACCAACTCGGCTATGCCGTGATCGCGCTCGGCGGTGGACGCAAGGTTTCGGCCGATAAGATTGATTTTGCGGTCGGTTTCGAACAACCGAAGAAGATCGGCGATGCCGTGACGGCGGGCGAACCGTTGATGATCATGCATTACAACGATGCGACACGCGCCGCCGAGGCCGAGCGTATGGTGCAACAGGCGCACAAGATCGAAGACAAACCCGTCACGACGCGGCTGCCGTTGATCGTGCAGAAAATAGAGTGAGGTGTTCATTCCGATGATGACCGATGTAAAAGAGACGAAGGAATTTCTCGAAGGAAAGCTGGCCGGTTTCAAACCCGAAGTGGCATTGGTGGTGGGCTCAGGCCTGGGCGGCATCACGCAGGGCGTGACCAAACCGGTCGTCATCCCCTATACCGACATCCCCCATTTTCCCAAGCCGACGGTCGCGGGTCATGCCGGGCAGATGATTTTCGGGGAGTTGGCGGGCAAAAAGCTGATGGTGCTCAGCGGACGATTTCATCGGTACGAAGGGCGCAGTCCCGCCGAGATCACCTATCCCATCAATGTCGTCGACGCGCTGAGTGTGAAAATACTCATCGTCACGAATGCCGCCGGCGGCATCAATCCCCAGTACAAACCCGGCGACCTCATGGTCATCGAAGACCACATCAATCAGTTGGGCATCAACCCGCTCATCGGCGGCCTGAATGGCGATGGCGGCATCAAGTTTATCGACATGTCTCAAGCCTACTCGCCGCGGTTGCGCGAAAAACTCGACACCGCCGCGGAGAAGCAACAGGTTCCAATCTGGCGAGGCGTCTATCTCGCCACGACGGGACCGAGCTACGAGACCCCCGCCGAGATCAAGGCGTTCGCCTGGATCGGTGCCGACGCCGTGGGCATGAGCACCGTGCCCGAAGTCATCGTCGCCCGCTATCACAATATCGAGGTCGCCGGCATTTCCTGCATCACTAACCTCGCGGCGGGCATCTCCAGCAAGAAACTTTCTCACGATGAAGTGCTGGAAGTGGGCCGCGCGGCGCAGGGCAACCTGGCAAAACTCCTGACCGAATTCATCGGGTCACTGTGAAATCCCCTTCACCCAGGGTATTCCGCAAATTGATCGCCGCCGCCAAGGCAGCGCAGAGGAATGCCCATGCTCCGTATTCAAAATTCCGTGTCGGCGCGGCGCTCCTGACGAAGAGTGGCAAGGTCTACACGGGCGTCAATGTTGAGAACGCCAGCTACGGGTTGACCAATTGCGCGGAGCGCGTCGCGGTCGGAAAGGCCGTCAGCGAGGGCCATCGCAAATTCCAGGCCATCGCCGTTGTCGCCCCCAGCCACGGACTCAGCCCGTGCGGCGCCTGCCGCCAGGTGCTGGCCGAATTCGGCGAGATGGTCGTCATCTGCGCCGATTCCCGCAACACCCGCCGCGTTCATATTCATCTCCTCTCGGAATTGTTGCCCCACGCGTTTGAGTTGCGATAACGGTGGAAGACGCGGTATAGTGTCTCCGCCATGAGATCAGACACAATCAAACGCGGCGCTGAGCGCGCACCGCATCGCAGCCTGTTGCGGGCGACCGGCAGCATCGAATCCGAAGACGACTTCAACAAGCCGTTCATCGCGATCGCCAACAGTTACACGGACTGCATTCCCGGCCACGCCCACCTCAACGAGGTCGGGCAGCTCATCAAGCGTCTCGTGCGCGAAGCCGGCGGCGTACCGTTCATTTTCAACACCATTGGCGTCGACGACGGCATCGCGATGGGCCACGGCGGAATGAAATACTCGCTCCCGTCCCGCGAACTCATCGCCGATTGCGTCGAGACCATGATTCGCGCGCATTGTTTCGACGGCATGGTCTGCATCCCGAATTGCGACAAGATTGTGCCCGGCATGTTGATGGCGGCGATGCGCCTGAATATTCCCACGGTTTTCGTTAGCGGCGGCCCGATGGCGGCCGGCATCGCGCAACATGCCACTCAGGGCGAATTGCCCGAACATCTGCAGGGCGCCACGAAGAAGTCTGATCTCATTTCGGTTTTCAAGGCGGTGGGCGAATTGCAAGCCGGCAAGATTTCCGAAGCCGACCTCGCCAGACTCGAACAATCCGCCTGTCCAACGTGCGGCTCGTGCTCCGGCATGTTCACTGCCAACTCGATGAATTGCCTTTGCGAAGCGCTTGGTGTTGCCCTGCCCGGCAATGGCACCATCCTCGCCGTCTCGAAAGAACGCGAAGCCCTGTATCGTCGCGCGGCGGAAATGATTGTGAAACTTGTTGAATTGGACCTGAAACCGCGCGACATCGCCACGCTCGCCGCGTTCGATAACGCGCTCGCGCTCGATGTCGCCATGGGTGGTTCGACGAATACGATCCTGCACACACTGGCCATCGCCCGCGAAGCTGGCATTCCCTACGACATTGCGCGGATCGACACACTCTCCCGCCGCGTGCCATGCCTGTGCAAGGTGTCGCCGTCGTCGGACTATCACATTCAAGATGTGATGCGGGCTGGCGGCATTCATACCATTCTCGGCGAATTGAAGCGCCTCGGCGCGCTCGATTTGAAATGCAAGACGGTGACTGGCAAGACCATCGGCCAGAACATCGAGGAATGGGACATCCGTAGCGAGAAATGCACGCCCCTCGCGAAGACCGTGCGGTTGTCCGGCGCATCGGCCATCGTGGTCGATCCCAACGACAAACTGGGCCACGCCGCGCGCACAGCGTCGGGCAATCTCGCGCCGAAGCCGATGTTGTTCCATGCGGGCGACCAGCGCGCCGTCGTACTCTGGCGCGACGCCGCCGCCTGGAACGCAGGTGATGTCGACGTACAACTGGCCATCTATGCACCGAAAGCCAGACTGAAATTGCCCGATGGCAAGGTGCTCGTCGGGCACGCGGAAATCCGTCCGGCCATCGAAGAACAAATGCGCGCCGCGCAGGGGCTCGTTCGTGCCGAATTGGCGACGTTTCGCAAGGAACCCGCCCTCCTCTTCTGGCGCTACGTCAAGACCGGTGAAAAAACCCGGTTCGGGCTGGTGCGCGTGGCGAAATTCAAGGGCGACTTCATTCAACGGGCCGAGTTCATTGTCGATCCGAAGAAACTCGGTAAGGCCGAACCATCGGGCTTGATGCCGCACGATCCGTCGTTTCTGTTCAACGCACAAGACTGCATTCGCACCGCCGCCGCCGCCTATTCCAAAGACGGCGGGCTGGCGATTCTTTACGGTCAACTCGCCCCGCAAGGCAGCGTTGTCAAGACCGCCGGTATCAGCGAGGCGTTCAAGAAGTACTGTGGCGAGAAATTCATTTTTGAAGGTCCGTGCGTCATTTTTGAAAGCCAGGAGGATGCCTGCGCCGGTATCCTCGCGGGTAAAGTGAACGCGGGCGATGTCGTTATCATTCGCAATGAAGGCCCCAAGGGCGGCCCGGGCATGCAGGAAATGCTCAGCCCGACCAGCTACATCGCCGGCATGGGTCTGGGCGACAAAATCGCGCTGATCACCGATGGCCGCTTCAGTGGCGGCACCGCGGGCGCCTGCATTGGCCACGTCAGCCCCGAAGCGGCTGAGGGCGGCCCGATCGGCTTGTTGCGGACGGGCGACCGGGTCCGTATCGATTTCCCGAATCGCAAAATTGACATTCTCGTATCGGAAGCCGAGTTGGCGGAACGCAGGAAGAGTTGGCAACCGGTGAAACGAGAGCTGACCGGCTGGCTCGCGCGGTACCAGAGGCTGGTAACCAATGCGAGCTCGGGGGCCGTTCTCTCGTAGCGGCGTCACCGAATCGTCACACAGTCGTTGCGCAGTCGACGCGTTCACGCCATAAAGTGCAGCCATGCCAGACACCGTACTCATTGTCGATGATGAGCCCGACGTGCTTGATCTGCTGGTCTACAATCTCCAGAAGGCGGGCTACAAAACCGCCACCGCGCGCGACGGCGTCACGGCCCTGCAAAAAGCGCGTGATGAAGTTCCGTCCTTGATCGTACTGGACCTGATGCTGCCCCAAATGGACGGCACCGAGGTGTGTCGTCATTTGAAAGCGGATCCCAAAACCACCCATATCCCGATCATCATGCTTACGGCCAAGGCCGAGGAAGTGGATCGCGTCGTGGGGTTGGAACTGGGCGCGGACGATTACGTGACAAAACCATTCAGTCCCCGCGAGATGGCACTTCGGGTCAAAGGTGTCTTGCGTCGGGCCAGCGGCAAAAGCGCACCCGCCGAAATTCTCAAATTCGGCGATATTACCGTGGACATTGCCAAGCACGAGGTCACGCTCAAAGGCAAAGTTGTCGATTTGACAGCCACGGAATTCAAGTTGCTGTCCACCTTGCTGGAGCGCCGCGGACGCGTGCAGTCCCGTGACCGATTGTTGACGGATGTCTGGGGTTATGAGGGCGACGTGGACACCCGAACGGTGGACACGCATATGCGCCGGTTACGGGAGAAGCTCGGCAAAGCCGCGGACTACATTGAGACCGTGCGCGGTGTCGGGTACCGCTTTGCGGACGCGCCCTGAGACCTATCCATGTTGCACTAGCGCCAGCAGCCGGTAGACCACGGCCGCTACCACCGCCGAGCACGGGATGGTCAACACCCACGCCCACACGACGCGGCGGGCCACACCCCAACGGACGGCTGAAAGGCGGTGAACCGCTCCGACGCCGATAATCGCACCCGTGATGGTGTGCGTCGTGCTGACAGGAATTCCCATCGATGCTGACGCGAACAACGATGTGGCTGCCGCCAGTTCGGCGCAAGCGCCATCGTAAGGCCGCAGTTTCGTGATCTTCATGCCCATTGTTTTCACAATGCGCCAGCCGCCAGCCATGGTGCCGAGGGCGATGGCCAGATGACAAACGAGAACGATCCAAAACGGGAATTGCACCTTACCCGAGGCAAACGCGGCCTGTTGGCTCTTCCAAATGCTGGCATACAGCAGTGCCGCGATGATCCCCATGGTTTTTTGCGCGTCGTTCGTGCCATGGCCGAGGCTGTAGGCAGCAGCGGATCCGAGTTGGGCAACCCGGAACCAGCGGTCGATCTTGATGGGGGACACTTTTCGAAACGTCCACATGACGATGAAGGTAAACAACAGGCCCAACGCCAGACCGATCAGGGGTGCAATAACGATGAATTCCACCGTGGAGATCACTTTCGCCGTATGCAGCACCCCGTTCCACGTTCCCGCGTGAACGATGGCGGCGCCACCGAACCCCCCGAGCAATGCGTGAGATGAACTCGATGGCAACCCGCCGTACCATGTGATGAGATTCCACACGATCGCCCCCAGCAAGCCGGCAAAAATGACCTCGACCGTCACGTAATCCGCGTGCACCCATGTGGCCACGGCGTTGGCCACGTGCACCCCAAAGAACCAGGCAGCCGCAAAGTTCCACCATGCCGCCCAGACCACCGCTTGAAACGGGCGCAACACGCGCGTGCTGACGATCGTGGCAATCGAGTTGGCCGAGTCGTGGAACCCATTGATGAAATCAAATACGAGCGCCGTGAAAAAAATCAGGGCGATATACGGATTCTGGACGATGTGAAGCAGGTCGGAAAGAAACGCGGACATTCAGGTCTCCTGTCGTCGTCGCCGCTCAACTCATCTTGACGATGACTCCCTGGAGCACGTTGGCCACGTCTTCCAGGCGATCCGTGATTTTTTCCATCGTCTCGTAGATGTCCTTCCACTTGATGACTTCGATGGCGTTTTTCTCCGTGGCGAACAACTCGGTCAGCGCGGCATGCAAGATATCGTCGGCCGCATTTTCCACTTCGTGCACGGCGATGCAGTCGAACATGACGTGGTCGTAGTTCTTCGTGGAGTTCATCCCGTGGACGGCGTCCGCCAGTTTTTCACATCCGCGCACCACTTGTTTAGCGAGATTGACCGAATGCTGCGTGGGTTTCTGGATGCCGAAAAACGCCATACGATTGGCAGCGGCATTGGTCAAATCGACCACATCGTCGATGCGGAGGATCATCGCGTGAATGTCTTCGCGGTCGAGCGGCGTGATGAAGGACTTGTTCAACTGTTCCATCGTGCGGTGGGCCACGTCGTCGCAAGCGTGTTCGATGCCGTTCAGTTCACGCGCGATGGGGTCGGCGTCCTCATAATGCTCCGTCAGCCTCAACAATAACTTCGCGGCATCGACGGCATGCTTGGTTGCCTGGTCGAACGACTCAAAAAAGTTGTACTCCTGTGGAATCAATCGCCTCAGCATGGATCCATCTCCTGGTACTGATTGTGTAACGAATTTCAGATGGAATAGCAACAAGTTGCTCGGGCCAATGATGCCATGTTGCTCGATTTCGTTGAAACGCCGCACCGCCTCCGCTATCGTGTTGCGCCAGAAGCGTGAAACTTTCACTGCCATCAAAATGGTTCCTCGGTTTGGCGATCCTGCTGGGGGATTTGCTGCTGGTGGTGTATGTGGCCATTCGCCTGACGTTGCCGCCCTATTTGGTGCGACAAATCGAGTCGGATCTCCGGCGCGATGCCTACGTCACGCGCGACGTGTTCGAATCGGAACTCCGCAGCCGAAACACGACCCTCGCCGACATCAATCGGCTCAGCCACGATCTCTCGAAGGAGACCGGCCTGCGCGTGACTGTGATCGCCCGCGACGGGACCGTCATTGGTGAATCCGACAAGCCCGAAAGCGATCTGAAGAACATCGAGAACCACCTGCAACGGCCCGAAGTTCAACAGGCCCTTCACGAAGGCATCGGCAGCGCCACGCGCAAGAGCGATACCATTGGCGTCAATCTGCTCTATGTGGCCCTGCCGGTTCGGGATGATAAGGCTGTGGGAATCGTGCGCGTGGCCATGCCGCTGGTGGAGATCCAACAAACCACCGCCCGGGTGCTCCACACCGTGGGTGTGTCCAGTCTGGCTGTTGGCCTCGCCGCCATCCCGATTCTGTACTGGCTGTCGAGGCGCGTGACCCGCCCCATCCTGCAGATGCAAAAAGCCGCCGGACGAATGGCGCACGGCGATTTCACCGAGAAGGCGCCCTATCGGGTCAGCGGCGAACTTGGCGAGCTGGCGACTGCGTTGAACCAAATGTCGTCGCAACTGGAAGCGCGCATTCGCGAACTCAGTGAAGAAAAGGCCGATCTCAGCGCGATTCTCGCCGGGATGACCGAGGGCGTGCTTGTGGCGCGCCCCGACGGCAGGATTCGCCTGACGAACCAGGCGTTACGGCACCAATTCGGTATCGCGGAAGAAACCGTCGGGAAAACGGTGTTGGAGGCGTTCCGCAATGTTCCGCTGCAGGAATTGGTGGGCGAAGTGATTCAGGACGGTGACGTCTCGGCACGCGAGCTGTCGTTCCTGACGCCGAACGAACGCACGTACGAGTTAAGCGCCACGCGTCTGCAGGGCAATCACGGCGCGGTGACGGGGGTAATCATCGTATTCCACGACATCACCCGCATGCGACAGTTTGAGAATACACGGAAGGAATTCGTGGCCAACGTCAGTCACGAATTGCGCACGCCGCTCTCGATCATCAAGGGATATGTGGAAACCCTGCTCGACGACCAGCCACCCGACGCAGAGACGGCCCGGCAGTTTCTGCATACGATCCAGCGCCACTCGCGCCGGCTGGAGGCCCTCATCGCCGATTTGTTGAGCATCTCGGCGCTGGAATCGCAGCAAGCCCGCCTCAACTTCGAGCCGGTATCGATGCGGGCGGCGGCGCAATCGGTTCTCGACGAGTTGGCGCGTCAGGCGCAAGAGAAGTCGATCACTGTTTCGCTGAAGATCCCCGAGCAACTTCCCGCCGTCCGCGCCGACGCCCAACGCCTGCACCAGGTCCTCTTCAACCTGCTCGACAACGCCATCAAATATACACAGTCGGGCGGCCATGTGACGATACTGGCGGCGGAGAAGGACGGCGCGATCGAAACCGCGGTGGCTGACGATGGCGCCGGCATCGCGCCGGAACATCTGCCCCACGTCTTCGAGCGCTTTTACCGCGTCGATAAGGCACGCAGCCGCGAGCTGGGCGGCACGGGGCTCGGCCTGTCGATCGTCAAACACATCGTCCAGTCCCACGGTGGGCGTGTGTGGGCCGAAAGCCAGATTGAAAAGGGCAGCACGTTTTATTTCACCCTGCCACGCGTGTAGGGGGTGTAGCCCACGCCGGCCTGACGCAAGCGCCCCCGTGGCTGACGACGCGAGACGTGCCTCGAAATGCTGGGCTGTGGCACGCAGGCGGAACGACGGAAAGCGTACCGACAATTCGTGGAAACGCCGCTGCGAGAAGGCGTGTTGGAAAGCCCTTGGGAACGGTTGGAGGGGGGCGTGCTGTTGGGGAGCACCGAGTTTGTGCGACGATGGCGGCAGCGGGCCAGCGGGAACGCCCGCGAACAGCCGCAGTTGAGACGCTTGCGCCCGCGGTTGACCTTGGCGGAGGTGGTGCGCGCCGTCGAGCGCATCAAGGGGGAACCGTGGGAACAGTTTCGGGATCGATACGGGGACTGGGGGCGGGACATGGTGGTGTGGATGGCGCGGCGGCACTGCGGGCTGCGGTTACGCGACCTGGCGGACGTGACCGGAGGACTGGACTATGGTAGCGTCGCGATGGCGTCCAAACGATTCGGCAAGCGGCTGGAGAACAACTGTTCCTTGCGCCAGCGCTACGAAGAAGTCAAAGCTAAATTGTTACAATGATTAGATGTGACCCCAATTTCCCGTTCTCTGATCGGCACACCGCGGGCCAACCTGGGTCGGGGGATGGGCTGGTTGCAGACGACGGTGACGGCGCGGTTTAATGCGCGCCATCGGCGGCGCGGGCATTTGTTCCAAGGCCGCTACAAAGCGCAATTGGTGGAGGCCGACGAGTATGCGCGGTGGTTGGTGGAGTATGTGCACCTGAATCCCGTGCGGTCGCGCCACCGAGGTGGAACAATCTCGGTCGAGAGATACCCGGAACTCAGAGACTACCGCTGGAGCAGCCATCGAGATTACACCGGGTCGCAGCGAACGAGCCCACAATGGCTGTGTCTGGATTGGCTGGCGTATTGGGGGCGTAGCCGTCGGGAGGCCCACGCCGC